>Ga0209916_1000169_pt1 | contig 136083 bp, 122 predicted proteins | sample ThiBio_1000_plan_FD_183956 | JGI IMG/M metagenome (GOLD analysis project Ga0209916, IMG submission 183956) | Wastewater bioreactor microbial communities from Cape Town, South Africa - Thiocy_solids_2 (SPAdes) | ecosystem: Engineered > Bioreactor > Thiocyanate-remediating > Anaerobic-Aerobic ...
CTCATCCGATGCCGGCCCGTGGTCAAACCTGACCACCTCGACGAGGCCTCATACATAAATGCAGCCCGTGCATTCCTGCCCAAACAGCGGTTGACACCAGGGGCGAGTCCATACATAGGGCGGGCACTGCCCGCCATCGCGACACGCCAAACGCCCGGCGGGCATGGCCCGCCCTACCCTCGACGAACCACCATGCCCAAGAGCTATTTCACTCCCGCCACTTTCCGCTTCCTGCGCGCGCTGGAGCGCAACAACAACCGCGACTGGTTCCACGCACACAAGAGTGACTACGAGCGCCACGTGCGCGAGCCCTTCCTGCAGCTGATTGCCGACCTGCAGGCACCGCTGGCGAAGATCAGCCCGCACTACCGCGCCGACCCGCGCAAGAACGGCGGCTCGCTGTACCGCATCTACCGCGATACGCGCTACTCCAACAACAAGCTGCCGTACAAATCCTGGCAGGGCTCGCGTTTCACCCACGAGCGGCGCCACGAGGTCCAGGCGCCCGGCTTCTACCTGCACATCGAGCCGGGCGACTGTTTCGCCGGTGGCGGCATGTGGCATCCGGAGCCGGATGCGCTGAAACACATCCGCGAATTCCTGGTCGACAACCCGGAGGCATGGAAGCGCGCCACGCGAAGCAAGGCGTTCCGCGAGCACCTGCAACTGGGCGGCGAATCGCTGGTGCGCCCGCCGCGCGGCTACGACCCCGCGCACGAGCTGATCGACGACCTCAAGCGCAAGGATTTCATCGCCAGCACCGGCTTCAGCGAAGCGCTGGCCTGCTCCGACGAACTGCTGCCGTGGACCGTCGCGACGTTCAAGCGGGTCGCTCCGCTGGTCGATTATCTGTGCGCCGCGCAAGAGCTGGAGTTCTAGGCAACTGTCGTAGGAGCGCACCCTGTGCGCGATGCCTTTCGTTACGTAACGGAAAGCATCGCGCACAGGGTGCGCTCCTACAGATGACGTCGGCTGCTCGCAGCCACGCCCATCCCGATCACGGCCGCGAACGCCACGTAATGTGCCGGCGCCAGCACGCCGAACTGCTTCACCAACAGGCCGATCAACGGCGGCGTGATGCCGCCGAACACTGCGTAGGCAATGTTGTACGAAAACGACAGACCGGAGAAACGCACCGCCGGCGGGAACGCCACCACCATCAACGCCGGCACCACGCCGACGACACCGACGGCCAACCCGGCCAGCGCGTACAACACCAGGAAATGCGCCGCGCCGGCTTGCAGGTCGAGATACAGCGCGTAGCTGCACACCAGCAAGCCGACCGCGCCGAACAGCAACGCGCGGGCAAAGCCGATCCGGTCGGCCAGGACGCCATAACCCAGGCAACCCAACGCCAGTGCGACCGAGGCCACGGTATTGCCGAGGAACGCCCGAGCCGGCGCGACATGGAACACCGACTGCACCAGCGACGGCGTCATCAGGATGATCACCAGGATCGCCGCGGTGAGCATCCAGGTCACCAGCATCGACTGCAGCACGCCGGGCCGGTGGCGCTCGAACACCTGGCGCAGCGGCAGGCCGGCGGCCAGCTCGCGTCGCGCATGCATGGCCTCGAATACCGGCGTCTCGCTGAGCCAGCGGCGCAGCCATACCGCGACGAAACCGAACACGCCGCCGGCCAGGAACGGCACGCGCCAGCCCCAGTCGAGCACCGCGGCCGGCGTCATCCGGCTGTTGATCGTCGCGGCCACCAGCGAGCCGATCACGATGCCGACGGTCAGCCCCGAGGTGAGGCTGGCGCAGGCAAAGCCGACGCGCCGCGCCGGCACGTGCTCGGCCACGAACACCCATGCGCCGGGCACCTCGCCGCCCACCGCGATGCCCTGCACCACCCGCAGCAGCAGCAACAGCAGCGGCGCCAGCATGCCGATCTGCGCGTACACCGGCAGCAGGCCGATGCCCAACGTCGGCACCGCCATCAGGAACACGCTCAGCGTGAACATCCGCTTGCGCCCCAGCTTGTCGCCGTAATGCGCCATCACGATGCCGCCCAGCGGCCGGGCGAGGTAGCCGGCTGCGAAGATGCCGAACACCTGCAGTTGCGCCAGCCACGGCGCAGTGTCGTGCGGGAAGAACAGCTGGCTCAGCGGGATCGCGACAAACACGAACACCACGAAATCGTAGAACTCCAGCGCGCCGCCCAGGGCCGCGAAGGTCAGCGTGCGGATGTCGCGGCGATCGAGGGTCCGGTCGTCCCTGAAACCGCCATGCAACGCGAGGCTGCGCTCGATCATCGTGGGTTTTCCGGAGGGCCCCGCGGCCGACGCGGCAACATACTCCAAAACCACCCGATCGACCGCGACGGGACACGAACCGTTTTGCGTTTAGTATTCGGCGGGACTGGCCGGGGTCCCGAGCCAAGTCGCAGTACTGCCTGTTTCATGAAGTCACTCGTCTCTTCCCCACGGCTGAAAGGAGAGTTTCGATGAGCATGAGCAAACGTTGTGCGGCCGAGTTCTTCGGCACGTTCTGGCTGGTTCTGGGTGGATGCGGCAGCGCCGTGCTGGCGGCCGGGTTTCCGGAGCTCGGCATCGGTTTCGCCGGAGTGGCGCTGGCGTTCGGCCTGACCCTGCTGACCATGTGTTACGCCATCGGCCACATTTCCGGTTGCCACATCAACCCGGCGGTGACCTGCGGCCTGGCCGCCGGTGGCCGGTTCCCGGTGAAGGATGTCCTGCCCTACATCGTCGCGCAGGTCGTCGGCGGCCTCGTTGCCGGCCTGGTGCTGTACGCGATTGCCTCGGGCAAGCCCGGCTTCGATGCAGCCGCCAGCGGCTTCGCCTCCAACGGCTACGGCGCACATTCGCCGGGCGGCTACTCGATGGGTGCCGCGGCCGTGAGTGAGCTGGTGATGACCGCCTTCTTCATCTTCATCATCATGGGTGCCACGCACCGGAGCGCGCCGGTGGGTTTCGCCGGCATCGCGATCGGCCTGGCGCTGACCCTGATCCACCTGATCAGCATCCCGGTCACCAACACCTCGGTGAACCCGGCGCGCTCGACGGGCGTGGCCGTGTTCCAGGGCGACTGGGCGCTGCACCAGCTGTGGTTTTTCTGGGTAATGCCGATCATCGGCGGCATCATCGGCGGCCTGGTCTACCGCTACCTGTGGAGCGACCGCCCGGAACAACCGGCAATCAGGGGCGACGCCCGCTGAGCGGCAAGGCGCGCGGCCGGTGGGGTCGCGCGCCCTGGCTCACGCGCGGGCAAACGGATACGCCAGCACGTCGGCGATCGCGTCGGTGTCGGCCAGGCACATCAGCAGGCGCTCCACGCCCAATGCCACGCCGGCGCAAGCGGGCATGGCATCGAGCACGTCCAGCAGGTTCTGGTCCAGCGGGATCTCGCGCAGGCCGCGCTCGCGGCGCACCGCGTTGTCGCGCTCGAAGCGGGCGCGCTGCTCGGCCGCGTCGTTCAGTTCGTGGTAGCCGTTGGCCAGTTCATGGCTCCCGAGGTACAGCTCGAAGCGCTCGGCCATCGGCGGCTCGCCGGGGCGGATCTTCGCCAGCGCGCACTGGCTGGCCGGGTAATCGTGGATCACCGTGATGCGGTCGCGCGGGAATGCCGGCTGGATCCGGTGGGTAATCAAGAGGTCGAGCCAGTCGTCGCGGCCGAGCCCGTCCGGGCCGATGCCGAACTCCGCCAGCGGCGCGCGCAGCTCGTCGACCGGCGCATGCAGGGGGTCGATGCCGAGCTCGTCCAGGAACAGTTGCCGGTACGTCGTGATGCGCACCTCGGCATGCCGCCGGACCAGCGCCAGCGCGGCCTCCACCAGCACGATGGTTTCCTGCATCAGGCGCCGATGGTCCCAGCCGACCCGATACCACTCCAGCATGGTGAACTCGGGATTGTGCCGCCCGCCGGCCTCGCCATTGCGGAACACCCGGCCCAGCTCGTAGCAATCGCCGATGCCCGCCGCGAGCAGGCGCTTCAACGGGTACTCCGGCGAGGTGCGCAGCCAGCGTTCGCGCGCGCCGGCATCGACGTGGCCACTGAAGGTCGTGCTGAAGCTCTGCATGTTCGGATCGGTATTGCCGGCCGCCGACAGCACCGGGGTTTCTACCTCCAGCACCTCGCGCGTGGAAAAGAAGGCGCGAAACAGCGCATACAGGCGCGCACGCAGCTGCAGTGCCTCGTGCAGGGAAAGAGCCATCAAGCCGCCTCGTGTTCCCCGAACAGGGCCAGCAACTGCGCCTCGTCCCATACGGGCACGCCCAATTCGCGCGCCTTGTCGAGCTTGGAGCCGGCTTCCTCGCCCGCCACCACCACGCTGGTCTTCTTCGAGACCGAGCCGGAGACCCTGGCGCCCAGCGCCTCAAGCCGAATCTTCGCCTCGTCGCGGTTGAGCGAGGCCAGCGTGCCGGTAAGCACGAAGATCTGTCCGTCCAGCGGCGCCGCGGTCACTACCGCGCTGGTGGGGATGGCATCGAGCAGGCGCCGCATCGCCTCCTCGGCATCGCGCAACCCGTCGCGTGCGGCAGGATCGGCGAGAAAGGCTTCCAGGCTGGCGGCCGCGGCCTGCGGTACGCCAGCGGTGATCCAGTGTGCAGCCCCGCCCGCCTCCAGGCGATGGAGCGTGGGGAAATGCTGCGCCAGCAGCCTGCAGCTTTTCGGACCGAGCTTGTTGATCCCGGCCATCGCCAGCAGCACGCCGAGATCCAGGCGTTCGCGCAGCTGCGGCGAAGGCGTCGTTTCGTCGCTGAACACGATGCCGGCATCGAGCAGTGCATCGACCACTCGCTGGTTGCCCGCCTGCGCGAAGAAGCCGGCAATCGAGGCGGCCACTTCGGCACCCACGTCGGGCAGCACGCGCAACACCGGTGCCGGCATGGTACGCACGACGTCGAGCCGGCCCAGCCAGGCGGCCAGTGTCTTGGCCGTGCTTTCGCCAATGTGCATGATGCCCAGCGCGAACAGGAAGCGCGCCAGCGTGGTGCGCTTGCTGGCCTCGATACCGGCGACCAGGTTCTCGGCCCACTTGGTGGCCACTTTGCCGGCCTTGACCGTTTCCGGCGTGGTGCCATCCCGTTCGTCGACCCGCCGCTTCATCTCGACGAAATCGTCCACGCCCAGGCCATACAGATCGGCCGGCGAGTGCACGATGTCCAGCTCCACCAGCGCCTCGGCGAAGCGTTCACCCAGGCCTTCGATGTCCATCGCGCGACGCGAGGCGAAGTGGATCAGCGCCTCCTTGCGTTGCGCGGCACAGATCAGGCCACCGGAGCAACGCCACGCGGCGGCCCCTTCCTCGCGCAGCAGTTCGGAGCCGCATACCGGGCAGCGCACGGGCATGTGCCAGGGCCGGGTGTGCGGCGGCCGCAGCTCGGGCATCACGCGCACCACTTCCGGAATCACATCGCCGGCGCGGCGCACGATCACCGTGTCGCCCACGCGCACGTCCAGCCGCGCGACCTGATCGGCGTTGTGCAGCGTGGCGTTGGTGACGGTGACACCGGCCACCTGCACCGGTGCCAGCCGTGCCACCGGGGTGGCGGCGCCGGTGCGACCGATCTGGATATCGATCGCCTCGACCGTGGTGGTCTGCTCCTGCGCAGGAAACTTGTGCGCGAGCGCCCAGCGCGGCGCGCGCGAGACAAAACCCATCTCGCGCTGGCCTTCATAGTCGTCCAGCTTGTAGACCACGCCGTCGATGTCGTACGGCAGGCTGTCGCGCTTGGCGCCGATGCGCCGGAAGTACGCGATCAAGCCGTCGAAGCCGCGTGCGATGTCCACCTCCGGCGAGACCGGAAAACCCCATTCGCGCAGCTGCCGCAGCGTGGCCGAATGAGTCGGCGGAAGCTCGCCGCCCGCGACTTCACCCACCGCGTAGGCAAAGAAGCTCAGCCGCCGCTTCGCGGTGACCGCCGGGTCGAGCTGGCGCAGCGAGCCGGCGGCGCCGTTGCGCGGGTTCGCCAGCGGCTTCTCGCCGTGCTTGCGGGCGTACTCGTTGAACGCCTCGAAATCCTTGTGCAGCATGATCACTTCGCCGCGCACTTCGAGCACATCGGGCCAGCCCTTGCCGCGCAGCTTCAGCGGGATCGCGCGTACCGTGCGCAGGTTGGCGGTCACGTCCTCACCGGCCTCCCCGTCACCGCGGGTGGCACCGAGCACGAACACGCCGTGTTCGTAGCGCAGGCTGATCGCCAGGCCGTCGAGCTTGGGTTCCACCGAGAAAACGGGTTCGCTCCGTTTCGTGGTCTGTTCGATCCGGCGCTCGAATTCAGCCACCTCGCGGAAGCGTTCGCGATCGCTGTCGCCTGGCTGCTCGAACGCGTTGCCCAGCGACAGCATCGGAATGGCGTGACGAACCTCGGCGAAACCACCACTGGCGCGCGCGCCGACCTTGCGCGTGGGCGAGTCGGGTGAGGCCAAAGCAGGGTATTTGGCTTCCAGCGCTTCCAGTTCGCGCATCAGCCGGTCGTACTCGGCGTCGGTGATGTCCGGATCGTCGAGTACGTGGTAGCGGTAATTGGCCTGCTCGATCTGCGCCCGCAGCGCGGTGGCGCGGCTCAGAATCTCGGCGGGAACGGCGGGTGCGGCCATGCGGGTCTCCTTGCTCCGTCCAGTTTAGCGACCCGCCGGTATGCCCGCCGTGCAGGCGCGAAGCTCAGCGGTGCAGGTGGCCGGCGGCTTCGGGCTGGTAGGTGATCTCCAGCACTTTCAGGCGGCGCTTGCGCCCGTCGGGCATCGGCCAGTCGATGTGCTGGCCACGCGCCAGGCCCAGCAACGCACTGCCCACGGGGGCAAAGATCGAGACCGTGCCGGACGCGCCGGCACCAGCCGGGTAAACCAGGGTCAGGGTCAGTTTTTCGCCGTCGGATTCGTCTTCGAAGACCACGGTGGAGTTCATCGTCACGATATGCGGCGGCATGTCCGCCGGCTCGACCACGTCGGCGCGATCCAGTTCGGCGCGCAGCGCCTGCAACTTGTCGGCCTCGGCGGCCGGCAGCCGCTCCAGCAGGGCTTCGATGCGATCCAGGTCGATACGCGACACGGTGATGGCTGACTGACTCATGGTGATTCCTGGTTTCCGCGGCTCCAGCCGCACAAAAACACGCGCCAGAACATTGTGTCCCGGCGCGCGAGGTCGGTTATCCGCTGCCGCGCCTGGCACGTCGTGGGCGGCAGATGCATCAAGTGTGACTGTGCAAAATCCCGGCGCCAAATGCAAGCTGTCACAGCAGGTATCATCCCGGCCATGGCCAGCCCAGCCGCCGCGGACGTCCCTTCAGCAACGGTTTCGGCTGCCTTGCCGGAGCCATCCACGCGCAAGCGCTTCCGCGGCTTGCTGTGGCTGGTCGCGGCGGCCTTCTTCATGCAGGCGCTGGATTCGACCGTGGTCAACACCGCGGTGCCGATGATGGCCGAGGCGCTGGACGTGACCCCGCTGGGCATGCGCACGGCGCTGACCAGCTACGTGCTGACCCTGGCGATCCTGATTCCAGCCAGCCCGTGGTTGTGCGACCGGCTGGGCACGCGGCGGGTGTTCGGCGCAGCGATCGTGATATTCGGCCTGGGCTCGCTGCTCTGCGGCCTGGCCCAGACCCTGCCGCAACTGGTCGCCGCGCGCGTGCTGCAGGGCATCGGTGGTGCCTCGCTGATGCCGGTCGGGCGCTACGTGCTGGTGCGCAGCATCGACAAGCGCGAATTCGTGCGCGCGATGAGCACGGTGGCCACGTTCGGCCTGCTCGGCTCGGTACTCGGCCCGCTGCTGGGCGGTGCGCTGGTGGAGTTCACCTCGTGGCGGCTGATCTTCCTGATCAACGTGCCGGTGGCGATCGCCGGGGTGTGGATGAACCGGCGCGACATGCCGGACTACCGGCTCGAGCGCGCGCACCGCTTCGACTTTCTCGGTTTCGCCCTGTTCGCCGCCGCCTCGGCCCTGCTGCTGATCGCCTCGGAGCTGGCCGGCGCCACGCCGGTGCCGTGGGCGCGCATCGGCCAGTACACCCTGGTCGCGGTGCTGCTGGGCGGGGCCTATGTGTGGCACAGCCGGCGCACCGCGTTCCCGGTGGCCGACCTGACCCTGCTGAAGGTGCGCAGCGTGTGGGTGGCACTGGCCGGCGGGCTGTTTACCCGGCTCGGCATCTCCGGCATGTTTCTGCTGCTGGTGCTGTTCCTGCAGGTGGGCTGCGGCTGGTCGCCGCTGATGGCCGGCCTGATGATGGTGCCGCAGGCGCTGGGTTCGATCTGCGCCAAGTGGGCGATCAATCGCGTGCTGGTGCACTTCGGCTATCGCCGCCTGCTGCTGGGCAACACCTTGATCGTGGCCGTGCTGCTGGCGGCGTTCGCGCTGCTCGGGCCGGCCACGCCGGTGTGGGCCATCGCGATACTCACGTTCTGCTATGGCGGTTTCGCCGGGCTGCAGTACACCGCGATGAACACGCTGATCTACCACGACCTGGACATCGCGCACGCCTCGATGGCTTCTTCGATGGCCTCGACCGTGCAGTATCTCGCGATGAGTTTCGGCATCGCGTTGTCCACGCTGCTGATGCAGGCGCTGCTGCAGGGACATGACAGCGCGGACTACGTCGAGGCGTTCCGCTGGACGGTGCTGCTGCTGGCGCTGGTCACGGCGGCGGCCAGCCGCGTGTTCGGCCGGTTGCGGCACGATCGCCCGCTGTCGCGCGCCGGTGCGGCGGCGGGCTGAACCGCCGCAGCGTGCCGCCGGACGGCGGGCTGCATGTAGCATGGAGTCTTTGCCGCAAGCTCGGGCACCTATTGCATGCACCACGCCAGCGAAATCCTGTTCACCCTGTTCGTCGTGTTCGTCGCCGCCCAGATCGGCAGCGAGATCGCACAGCGACTGAAACTGCCCGGCGTGGTCGGCGAGATCGCCGCCGGTTGCGCGATCGGCCCTTCCCTGCTCGGCTGGATCAGCCCGGAGCAGATCGTCACCGGTACCCCGCTGGACGTGCTGGCCGAGCTCGGCGTGATCCTGCTGCTGTTCGCGGTGGGCCTGGAAACGCGGCTGGAGGAAATGAAGAAGGTCGGCGCGGTGGCGTTCGCGGTCGGCGTGATCGGCGTGCTGGTGCCGTTCGGCATGGGCAGCGTGTGGGCGCACGGCAACGGCTTCGACTGGGACCGCTCGCTGTTCGTCGCAGCCGCCTTCGTGGCCACTTCAGCCGGCATCACCGCGCGCGTGCTGCAAGAGCTGGGCGCACTGCAGCGGATCGAGAGCAAGGTAATCCTGGGCGCGGCGGTGATCGACGACATCCTTGCCATGCTGCTGCTCGGCGTCGTGATCTCGCTGCAGGGTGGCGGCAGCGTCGATGCCTCGCATCTGCTGGTGGTGCTGGCCGGTGCGGCGGGCTTCATCGCGGTGATCGGCTGGGGCGGCACGCGGGTGATGCGCTGGAACTCGGCCTGGCTGGACAAGCCGCTGGGCCCGCATTCGCCGCTGATGATCGTGCTGGCGCTGTGCCTGGGGCTGGCCTGGCTGTCCACCCGGTTCGGCCTGGCCGCGATCATCGGCGCATTCCTGGCCGGCATGATCGCTTCGGAAACGCGCCAGCAGCACGCCCTGGAAAAGCAGACGGCGCCGCTGCTCGCCCTGCTCACGCCGTACTTCTTCGTGGTCACCGGCAGCAAGGTCGACCTGCACGAGCTGGCCAGCGCCGAGGCGCTGTGGATGCTGGCCGTGGTCACCGTGATCGCGGTGGTCTCCAAGCTGGCCGGCGGTTGGCTCGGTTCGCTCACGCTGGGCACCCGCAGCGCTACCATCGTCGGCTTCGGCATGGTGCCGCGCGGCGAGGTGGGCATCGTGGTCGCCACGCTGGGGCTGGCTGCCGGCGTGTTCGACAATCGCATCTACGCGATCATCGTGGCCATGTCGCTGCTCACCGCGATGGTCACGCCGCCGATCCTGGCCTGGCTGCTCGGGCGCAGCAACCGCATCGCCGGCGCCACGCAGTTGCCCTGAGCGCGCCATCGGCGACGCCGCAACGGCAGCGCCGGAAACGACAACGGGCCGACGCAAGTCGGCCCGTCGGGGGTGACGGCGGCCCGCCATCCGGCAGGCCGGCATCACGACAGGATCACTTGGCGAACAGATGCTCGACGCCGGCGCGCTCCTCGCGCAGCTCCTTGTCGGTGGCGTCCATCCGCGCACGCGAGAACGCGCCGATCTCCAGCCCCTGCACGATCTCGTACTTGCCGTTCTTCACGGTCACCGGGTAGCCGTAGATCACGCCCGGCGCGATGCCGTAGGAGCCATCGGCGGGAATGCCCATCGAGGCCCAGTCGCCCTCGGCCGTGCCCTGCGCCCAGGTGCGCATGTGGTCGATCGCCGCCGACGCGGCCGAGGCGGCCGACGAGGCGCCGCGCGCCTTGATGATCGCCGCGCCGCGCTGCTGCACGGTGGGGATGAAGTCGTTCTCGTACCAGGCCTGGTCGACCAGGCTCAGCGCGCTCTTGCCGTCGACGGTGGCGTGGTGCAGGTCGGGATACTGGGTGGAGCTGTGGTTGCCCCAGATCGTCATCTTCTTCACGTCGGTGTTGTGCTTGCCGGTCTTCTCGGCGAGCTGGCTCTTGGCGCGGTTGTGGTCCAGCCGCACCATCGCGGTGAAGCACTTCGGGTCGAGATCCGGCGCATTCTGCTGGGCGATCAGCGCGTTGGTGTTGGCCGGGTTGCCGACCACCAGCACCTTGACGTCGCGCTTGGCATGCGCGTTCAGCGCCTTGCCCTGCGGCGCGAAGATGGCGCCGTTGGCTTCCAGCAGATCCTTGCGCTCCATGCCGGGGCCGCGCGGGCGCGCGCCGACCAGCAAGGCGTAGTCGACGTCCTTGAAGGCGACGTTGGCGTCGTCGGTGGCGACCACGCCGGCCAGCGTCGGGAACGCGCAGTCGTTGAGCTCCATCACCACGCCCTGCAACGCCGGCAGGGCCGGGGTGATTTCCAGCAGGTGCAGGATCACCGGCTGGTCGGGGCCGAGCATGTCACCGGCGGCAATGCGGAACAGCAAGGCATAGCCTATCTGGCCGGCGGCACCGGTAACGGCAACTCGAACGGGGGCTTTCATCTGTAATCTCCGGGAATAGGGAATCGGGAATAGGGAATCGGAAGAGCCACGTGACGGAGGTCTTCCGCCCCGCTTCCGATTCGGTGCTTTCAAGTCAGCTCGGCGAAGAACTCCTGGATGCGCTGCAGGCCGGGTTGCAACTGGGCCTGCGGGCAGGTGTAGGAAATGCGCATCGCGCGCGGTTCGCCGAAGGCCGAGCCGGGCACGCAGGCCACGCCCTTGGCTTCCAGCAGCGCGGCGCAGAACTCCACGTCGTTGCTGATCTTCAGGCTGCCGTGGCGCTTGCCGAATGCCACCGAGATGTCCGGGAACGCGTAGAACGCGCCCTGCGGCCGCGGGCAGGCCACGCCGGGAATCGCGGTGAGCGCGGCGAACACGGTGTCGCGCCGGCCGGCGAACTCCTGGCACTTGGCCCGCGGCACATCCTGCGGGCCGGTCAGCGCGGCGACGGCCGCGGCGGTGATCACTTCCGGCAGGCTGGTGATGTGGTTGGAATTGAGCGTGGTGATCGCCTTGGCCACCACTTCGGGGCCGGCCAGCAGGCCCACGCGCCAGCCCGGCATGCCGTAGGTCTTGGAGACCGAATCGACGAAGATCACCCGCTCGCGCAGCTCCGGCCTGGCGAACACGAAGTTGTGGTAACCGATGCCGTCGAACACCATCGCGTTGTAGATGTCGTCGGTGATCACCCAGGTGTCCGGGTGGCGGGCGATCACCTCGGCCAGCGCGGCGATTTCCGCGCCGGTGTAGACCATGCCGGTGGGGTTGGACGGGTTGTTGAACAGGAACACCTTCGGCTTGCGCGCGAGCGCGGCGTCGAGCTGGGCCGGGGTGAGCTTGTAGTTCTGCTCCGGCCCGCACGGCATCACGTGGATCTTCGCGCCCACGATGTCGGCGATGTCGCGGTAGCTGGTCCAGTACGGCGCGGCGAAGCAGATCTCCTCGCCCTCGTCCAGCAACGCCTCGGCCAGGTTGTACAGCACCTGCTTGGCGCCGATGCCGATCGACAGGTTCGTGCGCGTGTAGCCGCTGAAGCCCAGCGCTTCGATGTGCCGGAGAAATGCGTCCAGCAGCGCGTCGGCGCCGCGGTTGCTGCCGTACTGGCCGGAGTCGTGCGAGAGCGACTCGCGCGCGGCGGCGTAGACATGTTCGCCGGGCAGGAAATTGGGCACCCCGATGGAGAAGCTGATGATGTCGCGACCGGCAGCCTTGAGCTGTTTCGCCTTCTCGGCGATGACCATGATCGCGCTGGGTTTGGCGCGGCCGACACGCTTGGCGAGCTGGGGCATGACAGTCTCATACGTGGAAGGATTCAAACGCGTCATTTTATCACGCCAGCCGAATCCGGCGCTGACGGCGCCCGTATACGCAGGGACGACACGATCCGGGCATGATGGATGCGCCCGCACGGCGGGCATCTGACCTCACCCGCGAAGGAGAACCACATGCACTGGCTTTGGGTATTCGTGATCGGACTGGTCGTGGGCGTAGTAGCCAAGCTGCTGACGCCCGGCAAGGACCCCGGCGGGTTCATCATCACCGCCATCATTGGCATTGCCGGCTCGCTGCTCGCGACCTGGGTCGGCCAGAACCTGTTCGGCTGGTACCAAGGGGGGCAATCGGCCGGCTTCATCGCCTCGGTGATCGGCGCGATCGTGTTGTTGCTGCTCTATCACCTGGTCAAGCGCAAGTCGGCCTGACCGGCGACCCGGCGGGGCGGTCGCCCCGCCGGGTCTGCTGCCTCAGCCCAGCAGCTTGCCCGCCAGGCCTTCAAGCATGCCCAGATTGAAGCCGCCGCCCTGACCGGCTGTCGGCACCTGACCATCCGGCGTCATGTGGTCGACTGCATGCGGCAACACCTGCGAGAGCCCGTTGAGCACCACGCCGGGATCAACGCCAAGCTTGCTTGCCGCTTCCTGCACCAGCGACCCCATGCCGCCACTCTGCAGGGCCTGGCCGAGCTGATCGCCCGACACCGACTGGTTCGCCCCGGTACCCACCCACGACTGCACTGCGCCACCGAGCCCGTGCTGCTGCAGCATGCTGATCAGCCCCTGCACGCCGCCGGCCCGCTGCAGCAACTCGCCGGCCACCGAAATCATCGAGCTGGTGCCGCCAGCCTGCTGTCCCTGACCGCCAAGCAAATCGTTGAGGAATGACATGGTCGTTCTCCCTGGGCAAGTAAATGAAGATGGAACCGGTCGATCATACACACGCCGTTCGTGACGGCCGCGCAAAAAAAAACTGCCGGCGCATGGCCGGCAGTTTTTCACCGATCGACCGCGGCAGGATCAGCCACGCTGGTCGAGCACCGCATTCCATTCTTTGACGCGGTCAGCCTGCGCCGCCAGCAGTGCGTCGACGTCGCCATCCACGGTAACCTTCTCGATCGTGTCGCCCTGCTGGACCGCGTTGACCACGTCCATGTCGGACGCGTCCAGCACTTCGCCGAACACGCTGTGCTTGCCGTCCAGCCACGGCGTCGGGCCGTGGGTGATGAAGAACTGGCTGCCGTTGGTGCGCGGACCGGCATTGGCCATCGACAGCACGCCCGGCTTGTCGTGGCGCAGCGACGGATGGAACTCGTCCTCGAACTTGTAGCCCGGGCCGCCGCGGCCGCTGCCTTCGGGGCAACCGCCCTGGATCATGAAATCGGCGATCACGCGGTGGAACGACAGGCCGTCGTAGTAGCCGCGGCGGGCCAGGTTGACAAAGCTGGCGACCGTCACCGGCGCCTTGTCTTCGTGCAGGCGCAGGTGGATCGGGCCGCGGTTGGTGGTGAAGGTGACGTTGATGGTCATGACGATCCTTGAGGCTGGGGCGAAAGACCGGAAGGATAACCCAGCAGCCGTCCGCCGCCGTGAACGGACGACCCTCAGGGGAGCGCCGCCGGCTCCGGTGCCGCCTGCAGCAACTGGTGCAGCTTGAGATAGACCGCATTGGTCCAGCCGAAGCCGATCACGTTGGTGGTGTAGCCGGCGGTGATCTTCACGTCCGCGTTGCCCAGCACCATGTTGTATTTCTCGCGAATGGTGCCGTCGTGGGCGAAGCCGGTGTCCACCGTGGCCATGAACTTCTTCGCCAGGCGGCGGGCGTCGTCATGGAAACCGTAGGCGTCCAGCCCCGAGATCGCCAGCCAGTGGGTCGGCGCCCAGCCGAACGGCTCGTCCCATTGCGCACCACTGCTGAGGTCGTCCATCGACAGGCCGCCCTTGCGCTCGAACACGGCCAGGTGTTTCTCCAGCGCGGCCGCCTGCTCCTTGCTGGCGAGGCCGGCCCAGAGTGGCCAATAGGTGGTGACATAAGGCTGTGTGGAAGCCTTGCCGGCGGTGAAGTCGTAATCCATGAACATGCCGCGGTCGGAACTCCACAAATACTTGTCCATCGCTGCCTTGCGCGTGGCGGCGGCATCCGCCCATTGCTTTGCTTCGCCCACCTTGCCCAGTTGCAGAGCGAAATCGTGCAGGTCGCGCTCGTAGCGATACAGCAGGCTGTTCAGGCCCACGCCCGCGTAGTGATGGGTGGTGCCGCCGTACGGGCCGAAGTGGAAATTGGTGTCGAAGCCGGACTCGCGCATGGCGCGGTCGCCCAGGTAATAGTCGGCGCTCAGGCGATGGCCATGCGACCAGGCGCCGGCGCACACGCTGGACGCAGCGATGTCGCAGCTGGCGGCTTTCAGACGCGCGGCCTCGGCGGCATCAGGGTGCTCGGCGGCCTTGACCAGGTAGCCGGGGTCGTCCTTCGGATGCGCCAGCGCCCAGTCGATCACGCTGCGGTAGTAGGCGCTGTCGCGCATCTCCGGCACCGGGCCGGCGCCGAGGTCGAAGTAGCGCGCCAGCCCGGTATTGCCCGCACGGTGCTCGGGCCGGGTCCAGATGCGATAGTTCGCGACCGCCAGCGGATAGGCGTGGACCAGCCATGCATGGCGCCTGGTCTCATCCTTGAAGGCGCCGGGCACGGCCAGCACGTCGCCGATCATGCGAGAGAGAAACGGCGGCTGCGAGCGGGTCAGGTAGTAGGCGCGGTTGGCGTTGAGCACGCCGCCGTAATGCTCGACCTCGAACAGCATGTTGTCGGTCATGTCGCGCGCCAGTTCGATGCGCCCGTCAGCGATCAGGCCGAGCTGGATGAAATAGCTGTCCCAGCCGTACATCTCGTTGAACCATCCGCCAGGCACCACGTAGGGTTTGGGCAGGTACAGCAGGCCTTCGGCCGGCAGCGTGGCCGGCATCAGGTCGCCCAGCTTTTCGATGCGCCGGGGCAGCGTGTACACGTCGATCCTGCAGCGCCGCGCGATGTCGGCCAGCGCTGCGGGCACAGTGAAGCCGGCCGGCAGGTAGAGCACCGGGCGCGCTTCCATCTTCGGATCGTGCACGGCCGAACAGTCGTCCAGCGAGCGCGTGAGCGTGCCCCACGCCTTGTGGATGTACGTCTGTGTCTTCGCCGGGTCGGGCGTGGCGGCACTGGCCGCGGCGACAAAGGCAAGCGCCGTCGCGCCGAGCACGGAGACGATCTTCATGGACGGAGCCTCCTCTCGCATTCGGCCAAGGTGGCGCGCGTTCAGTGCAACCCGAGCGCCTGTCGCGTGAGTGCCTGCGCACCGCGTGGACGGCCCTCGGGCGTGGGCACGTTGTCGGGCCACGGAGCATTTTCGTACAAGTGCGCCCACAGGCGGTCGAGCGCGGCATAGCCGTAGGGCAGCAGCGGCAGGTGGTGTTCGCCGAAGCCCGGCAACGGCAGGAAGGCATCGAAGTGCTGGGCGTGCGGCACCTTCCAGTACAGCGGTCGACGGCCGGCCTGGCGCAGCCAGGCGACATACGGCTCGGAGCTGAACACGGTCGGCAGCAGGCCGTCATCGGCACCATGCACCACCCACAGCGGCAGGTCGGCGCGCGGCAGTTTCGCCGCGGTGGCGGCGACCGAGGCGTGCAGCATCTGCGCGGCCGGATCGTCGCCGGTCCACAGCGCGCGCAGGCACTCTTCTCCCACCAAGGTCGGGTCGGGCGACACGTTGACGTCGCCGAACAGCCCCACGCCATTGCCGGGCGGAATGCCCGAGGCGTCGGCCCACCACGCCGCGCGCGCCACCGGATCGGTCACACCCGGCAGCGCACCGGCACCCATCGGCGCATAGTGGAACCCGCACGGCATGTCGGCGGGGCCGCGACGCAGATAGGCCGAGGCGTAACCGGCGGTGATCACCCGCCACAGGTCGAACGCGGTGGTGCTGGCCGCGGTGGCCATGGCTGCATCGTTCCAGCCGCGCTGCTGCAGGTAGTGATAGGCCTGCGTCGACTGCTCGGCCAGCGTGTTGCCGCGCAGCTTGCCCTGCGCGCGCAGGCTGGCGCAGCGCAGTGGCCACGCCGGTGGCGGCTGGCGGGTCACGCCGCGCGCCATGGGCGTGCCGTCGAAGCGTGCGTCGACCAGCGCGCACGGCAGCCAGATCGCCGCCTCGGTCGCGTAGTCGTACAGCGACCGGCCACCATCGGCGGCGTAGACGTTGGGTTCCAACGCCACCACGCCGGCGAAGAAACCCTCGTGGTCCAGCCCCGCCGCCTGCAACACCGCGCCGCCGCCGTTGGAGATGCCGGTGGCGATGATCTTCGTGTTCTGTGCCGTGAACGGCGCCTGGTGGGGATAGGCGCGGTCGAGCATGGCCAGGCCGAACTGCGCGGCCTGGATCACGTCGCGGCCCCAGTCCGCCTCGGGGTTGTCGCCCGAGTGCATCTGCTTGACCGCGATCCCTGTGCTGGCGGCTGCCGGCGGCGGCTCGAACTCCAGTTCCTGCGTGCCGCGCTTCGCGCGCCGGCCGTCCAGCGCCACGCCGCTGTCGTCGGAATAATCGAAATAGCCCGCGCCGGTGCCCTTGTCGGTGTACGCCACCGCGCAGCCGCGCGGCAGCCCCCATGCACCGGCCACGGCGATCGCGCCGTAGATGCCGCGCGAACCGGATGAGGCGGTCACCACCAGACAACGTTTTTGCAGGTCGAAGCGGTCGGGCAACTGCAGCAGCACCCGATGCGGCGCCCGTGCGCCCGGCAGGCGCGCGAACATCTGGTACTCGCGCCCGGGAACATCCGGCACGGCGCCGTACACGCTGCCGTAGCCACCCAACGGGCCGAAATCGGCGATGCCTTTCCAACTGGTCTGGATCGCCCGGCGACGCAGCTCCGCTGCGCTGGGCGCCAGCGGGTCGGCGAACGGCACCGGCAAGTCGGCCAGCCCGGTCAGGCCCAGGCCGGCACTGAGCAGGTCGTCGTGGCCGCGGTGTTCGGTGGCAAGCACCTTGCCCAGTTGCAGCTCATGCATCGTCGCCCCTCGCACAGTCGGCCCTTCGGCACAAGCCGACAGCATGACGGAAACCAGCACGCAGATGCACGGTGCAGCCAACCAGCGAAGGGACGGATTCATCGCCACACCATAGCAAGCACGCAGCGCGTTGCCATCGTACGAAGGTCCAGCGTCGCGACAGCCGCAACTCGACGCCGGCAGCGCGTCGGGCTACCTTGGCGGTCATGCCGAGTCTGTTGATCGCCGACGACCACCCGCTGTTTCGCGCCGCCCTGCGCCAGGCCGCCGAGCACAACCTGCCCGACTGCAGCGTGTGCGAAGCCACCGACCTGGCCACGGCATTGGCTGCGCTGCGAGCGGACCCGGACATCGACCTGGTGCTGCTTGACCTGCACATGCCCGGCAGCCACGGCCTGACCGGCCTGGCGGCGGTGCGCGGCCAGCATCCCGGGGTCGCCGTGCTGGTGGTGTCGGCCCACGACGAGCCGCAGGTGGTGCGCCGCGTGCTCGACCACGGCGCCGCCGGCTTCATCTGCAAGAGCGCCAGCCCCGTCGAGATCGGCGCAGCGATCCGGCAGGTGCTTGACTGCGGCAGCTGGTTGCCGCCGACACTCGCCACAGCCGTCGCCGCCCTGCCTGCCGATTCCACCGACACCGATCTGGCTGCCCGCCTGGCCCGGTTGACCGAACAGCAGTCGCGGGTACTCGCCCTGCTCGCCGAGGGGCTGCTGAACAAGCAGATCGCCGACCGCCTGTCGATCCAGGAACGCACGGTGAAGGCGCACGTCACGGCGATCTTCGAGAAACTCCGGGTACGCAACCGAACACAGGCCGGGATGCTGCTGCGATCGCTGGACCTGGGCGAGCCGGGGCGGATGGGGTAAGCGCGCCCCGCGACACGACATGCCTCGCCGGGAGTTTCCATCCGCGGCCCATCGGGCGCACACTGCGCGCGCCCAGATCGAGACGCCTCTGTCCCGTTCCCGGAGGATGGGTGCAACCACATGGTCTCGTCCTCGCGCTGGCGGGCCAACCCGCCGCGTGTGACTTCATCCAGCAGAGGGATGTCGACCATGAACCTGTCGCGTCGCCTTCGTCTCGTCGCCCTGGCCTGCGGAATCCTGTGGTCGGGCATGCTGCTCGGCGCCCAGGCGCGCGCGGCTGCGCCGATGCAAACCATCGCCGGCCTCGGCAGCATCTCGTTCCCCACGTCGACCCACTCGACGGCCGCGCAAACCGCCTTCCTGCGCGGCGCCTTGCTGCTGCATCTGTTCGAGTATCCCGATGCCGCCAAGGCGTTCCGCGAGGCTCAGCGACTGGATCCCGGGTTCGCCATGGCCTATTGGGGCGAGGCGATGACCTACAACCACGGCATCTGGAACCAGCTCGACGCCGATGCCGGCCGCGCGGCACTGGACCGCCTCGGCGCAACCCCCGCTGCGCGCGCGGCCAAGGCGCCCACTCCGCGCGAGAAGGCCTGGCTTGCCGCCGTGGAGATCCTGTACTCCGGTCACGGCACCAAGCCGGAACGCGACGCGCGGTACGACCAGGCAATGGAGCAACTGGCCAAGGCCTGGCCGGATGACAACAACGCCCAGCTCTTCCATGCGCTCGCGCTGATGGGACGCAGCGAAGGCGTGCGCGACGTCCCGGCCTATCTGCGCGCCGGTGCCATTGCCGAGCGCATCTTCCGCCTGAACCCGCAGAACCCCGGCGCGGCACATTACTGGATCCACGCGATGGACGATCCGGCGCATGCCGCCGGCGCGCTGGAGGCGGCGCGTGCCTTGTCGAAGGTCGCTCCGGACGCCGGCCACGCCCAGCACATGACCTCGCACATCTTCATGGCACTGGGCATGTGGGATGACGTGGCAAAGGCCAACGAAACGGCGATGCGCGTGGTCAACACCCAGGCCAAAGCGGCGGGCCACCCGTTCATCGCATGCGGCCACTACATGGAGTGGCTGGAGTACGCGTACTACCAGCAGGGCCGTTTCCGCGACGCCGGGCGGATGTTGCAGGCATGCCGGCAATCGATCAAGCCCTCGATGGACTGGGCCAACGATCACGCCACACAACTCGCCGAAAGGCGCAGCACACCGGCCATGATGAGGAAAATGCTGAACGAATCGCTGATGCAGATGCGTGCGATCGCCGTGATCGAATCAGATGACGGCAACGGCCTGGCTGCCCACACCTCGGTGGATACCACGGGCATGGACGCGGACGCAGGCTGGAACGATTTCACCGACGGCTATGCCGCCATCAAACGCCATGATCTGCCTGCCGCGCAAAGATCGCTGGCCGCACTCTCCGCGCTGCACGGCGCAAGCCTGGCCACCGGCAACACGCAGACGTCCAGCTATCTCGCCATCCTCGAGGATGACCTCGGCGGCTCGCTGGCCATCGAACAGGGCAAGCTGGAAAACGGCGTGGCGACCATCCGGCGTGCCGCCCGCGCCTACGAGGCACTGCCGTTCGATTTCGGCCCACCCGTCCCGATCAAGCCGCCGCACGAGTTGCTGGGTGAACAACTGCTCAGGCAGGGCAACGCCGTCGAGGCGCGCGCAGCGTTCGAGACCGCACTGAAAAGCGCGCCCCACCGCACCCGCTCCCTGCTCGGCCGCGCCAGCGCGGAATCGGCCAGCGGCAACACCGCGGCAGCTACCGCGACCTGCAAGGAACTGGTGGCCATCTGGCACGCCGCCGACGCAGATCTGCCGGAGCTGGCCGAAGCCAGGGAGTTTGTCGCCGCGCATCCGTGAATGCGCCGACACCATCGTCGGGAGCACCATCCCGGGCTTCGCCTGGATGGTGGCTTGTCCGAAGCTTTCTCAGGCGAAGTGCGTGGCATCGACCTCGCTGCTGGCCGGCGCCATGAAGTACTCGTGCAGGTACTTCTCGCCCTCGTCGCAGAATACCGTCACCACCGTCTTCAACTCGGGGAAGTTCCTGCGGATGCGCTGCGCCGCCAGCATGTGCGCGCCGGAGCTGGGGCCGCAGAACAGGCCGTGGCGGCGCGCCAGCCGCTTCATCTCGGTCACCGCGTCGACGCTCGACACCGACAGCACCTCGTTCACCAGGCTGGCGTGGCGTTCGAAGATGCCCGGCACGAAGCCGTCGGAAATGCCCTCGATGGTGTGCGAGGCGATCTCGCCGCAGAGGATCGTGCACGACTCGGACGGCTCCATCGCGAACAGCCGCACATCCGGGTTGACCGCGCGGAACGCCTGACCCACGCCGATCAGCGTACCGCCCGTACCCACGCCGAGCACCAGCGCATCGGGCACGCAACCGGCGGGGAGCTGGGCGAGGATTTCGGGCCCCAGGATCTCGCGGTTCTCCTCCACGTTCCATTCCGACTCGAACTGGCTGGGGCAGAAATAGCCCGGCTGCGCGCCCAGTTCCTTCGCCCGCGCCAGCGCCTCGTTGACGTGGAAGTTGCCGCAGAACAGCACCTCGGCGCCGAACGCGCGCGAGATCGCCACGCGCTCGCTGGACAGGCCTTCGGGCATCACCACCTGCATGCGATAACCCTTCACCGCGGCCACCATCGACAAGGCGTTGCCGGTGTTGCCGCTGGTCGCCTCCACGATGGTGTCGCCGGGCTTGAGCAAGCCTTCGCGTTCGGCGCGTTCGATCATGTATTTGGCGATGCGCGCCTTGATCGAACCGGACGGGTTGAGGAACTCGATCTTGGCGTAGACGCCTTCGATGTTCAGCAGCGGCGTGTCGCCCACGGCATCGAGGATGGTGTCGGACACCGAGGCAAAGCGGGTACCCATCTCAGTGGCCCTCGTGCGCGTGCTGCATCACGTCCAGCGCCAGCGCGGAGTGCGCGTAGGCGGCGCCGGCGCGCATCTCGGAAGCGACCCAGATCGCTTCCATGATCTGCTGCTCGGTGGCGCCCTGCTTGAGCGCCTCGGCAGTGTGGCCCTTGATGCAGTACGGGCACTGCGTGGTGTGCGCCACCGCCACCGCGATCAGCTGCTTGGTGACGTTGGGCAAGGCGCCGTCGGCGAACACCGCGGCACTGAAGGCCTTGAACGCCTTCAGTGGCTCCGGCGCCAGCTCGCGGCGCTTGCGCGCCAGCTCGACGGTGGACTGGGGATACATCGGTGATTCCATGGGGTTTGCTCCTGTTCGTTTCTCGGACGCGCGCGCCCGTTCGCCCGGCGGCGATCGGACGCGCGGGGATGAGTCGATCGCTTCAGAGTGGCGGCCGCGACGTGCCGAGCACCCAGCCCGGCGGATCGCTGGCGGGGAAGCTCTGCGCGAGCTTCTCGTCGATGCATCGCTCGCGCCGTTCGCGCGACCGGTCGCGGATCGCTCGGCGTTTGCCGCTGCATGTCGGATTCCCCTGCCCTCCTGCATCGTTTCATGGTTGTGCACCAGGCATGGCGCCAAGCGGACGTCGCGTGCCCCGACCTTAGGCGCGGCGGCACGGCGCAGCGCTGATCCACGTCAGGGAATGGCCGGATCACCGACATGATGGACGCGCGCCGGTGAAAATGCCGTGGTCTCGGGCGGCCACGCGCAGCCGCGGCGATCAGCCGTGCGGTGGAGGCGACGGAGGCGACGGCTGCATGTAGGTCGGCGTGTTCGCGAACGGCGGTGGCACCTCCCACATGCGCGCGGCGTAGAACACCGCCCAAGCCACCACGAACAGGCTCAGCACCCACACCCACACCGGGATCGAAGAACGCGCCTCGGCGCGGCGCGGGTCGAACGGATCATCGGTGCTGAAGGCATCCACGTGCAGCTGCAACTCGCCACGCCGGGTCGAGCCCGGGCGCAAGCCGGAAACCAGAATGCCGGGACCGTTCTGCACGACGAACGGAATCTCCTCGATGCCCTCGGCGCCACCCTGGTCCTCGGCGCAGACAATCAGGCGGTGCGGGCCGTCGCTCAGCCGGCGCGTATCCAGCGTCAGCGAGGTGGGCAGCTCGCGGTCGATCACCGGCTGCGGATCGTCGTCGATGTAGATGCGTACGTGCGGTTTGCCCATTGCGGTCGCCTCCCTCACCGGTCCGGCCGCAGGATGTCGTTCTTGCGGTGGCGCGGATCCTTCTCGCCCGGCCGGAAGATCATCCAGAACATGGCGATGAAACAGCCGATCGTGATCGCGCCTGCGATCCCGATGATCGCGATGTTGCCCCACAGCGGTCCGGTCATGTGATGCATGTCATGGCCCCTTCGCGCGCACGGCGGCCACCTCGGTCGGCGTGACCGGTCTGGCGTGGTTGCCCCACGAGCTGCGTTCGTAGTTGACGATGTCGGCGACGTCCGCGTCGCTCAGCTGGCCGGCGAACGGCGGCATCGCGCTGTCGTATTTCACGCCGCCGATGATGACGCCGTGCGCGCCCTGCAGCACCGTGCGGATGTGCAAGGTCGGGTCGGCAGCGTCCACCGCGGCATTGCCCTTCAGTGGCGGAAAGGCGCCGGGAATGCCCATGCCGGTGGCCTGATGGCACGCGGAGCAGTTGGCGGTGAACAACGACTCGCCCTTGCTCGCCACGTACTGGTACGCGCCGGCCGGAGCCGCCGACGCCGGCTCGGCCTTCGCCATCGGCGCGGCGCTGGTCACGCCGCCCATGCTGCCTTTCATCACGTAGCCCGGGATCGGCGTCTGCTTCAGCGACAGCAGGTAGGCGACCAGTGCCTTGGCCTGCCGCGTGGGAATCACCTTGCCTGTCGCCGGCGCAAAGCCGGCCGGAATCGGCACCGCGGTCTCGCCGAGCGGCACCTGGTCCACCACGTGGAACAGGAACTTGAAGTTCGGCATGATCGACTCGGGCACCACCGCGCGCGGATCGAACAGATGGATGTACTGCCACACGTCGCTCGGCTTGCTGGCGCCCACGTTGGCGAGATCCGGGCCGGTGCGTTCGGAACCCAGCAGCTCCGGCGTCTGCCAGGCGAAATCGCCCGGTGCGGAGGGCCGGCCGAACACCTTGTCCTCGTCCAGCGGGCGTACCTGTTGCGTATGGCAATAGCTGCAGCCGTTGGCGACGAACACCGTGCGGCCTTCCGCCTGCAACGCGGTCAGCGGCTTCACACCCGGACCTGCCGGCGTGCCGGACAGGTCGATCGCGGGAAACACCGCGATCAGCAGCACGATGACGAGGTAGATGCCCAGAGCACCGCCAGCGATCAGCAGCAGCTTCTTCATGCCGTGGCCTCCGCAGTAGTGCTGGCATCGAGCACCGGCGAGGCGGCATTGCCGGGTTGGCCGGAGGTCATGCGCCACACGTTCCACGCGAACACCAGGTGCGAACCGAACATCAGCATCCCGCCCACGCCGCGCCACACGTAGTACGGCTGCATGTCCACCACCGACTGGATGAACGGGAGGCCGTGCACCCAATCCAGTCCCTGTACCGTGCCGCCGATCGACAGCGAGATCACGTAGATGAAACTGCCTACCAGCGCCATCCAGAAGTGTGCCGCCAGCCCGATGCGCCCCGCGGTCTTGCCGGTGGCCAGCGGCAGCAGCGCGTAGATGCCGCCCCACAGCGCGAACGTGACGAAGCCGTACATCGTCAGGTGCGAATGTCCCACCGTGAAGTTGGTGAAGTGCCAGATCGCCTGCATCGAGCGGAACGCCTCGACCGTGCCCTGGGTCGAGCCAAACAGGTAGCCGATCACGCCGACGAAGATGAACATCAACGGGTAGGAATGGATCATGTCGCGATAGCGCCCGCGCATGGTCAGCAGGTAGTTCGCGCTGCCGCCCCACACCGGCACCAGCATCGCCACGCTGAACACGATCGCGGTGGTCTGCAGCCACCACGGCAGCGGGCTGAACAGGAAATGGTGCGCGCCGAGCAGCGGGTAGAACAGCAGGTTGGTCCAGAACGCGAATACGCCTAGCGCGTAGGAATAAATCGGCCGGCTGAGGATTTTTGGTATCGCGTAGTAGAACGTGCCCAGCGCCAGCGGCGTGAACCACATGCCCACCGCGTTGTGCATGTAGAAGCCGGAGATCGCCACCTGGCCCAGCCCGTGCTGGTACCACGGCAGCACGCCCACGGTGGCGATCACGCAGGTCCACAGCACGCCGGCGATGGTGTACCAGTTGGAGAGATAGATGTCCTCGCTGCTGCGCCTGAGCACGGTGCCGATGAGGTTCCAGCCGGTGATCAGCAAGGCGGCCAGGAAGACCAGCCGGATCGGCCACGGCCATTCGCGGTATTCCAGATCGCCGTCGTTGTAACCCAGATCCAGCGCGATCGTGCCGGCGATCGCGGCAAGGTTGAACAACGCCAGTCCGAGCCATGCCAGCCGGGTGCTGTACAGGCGCGTGCCGCAGCTGCGCGCGGCGATGTAGTACGCCACGCCGACCAGGCCGATGCTGGCCCAGCCGTAGAACGTCGCGTTGGTGTGGATCGGCCGCAGGCGGCCGAAGGTCAGGTATTTGGCCGCCCAGAAGTCCGGCGCACCGAACTTGAACGCCAGCAGCAAACCGACTGCCGTGGCGATCACCAGCCAGATCGTGGCGGTGGTGACGTACGCCGTGAATACCGCCGTCAACGCATGATCGTCGTCCGCCCGCCCGATAGCGCGGGGTGCCGCTGCGCCTGCCTGCATCGTTCCACTCCGTCGAGTCCGGTATGGCGCCCACCCGGACGTCGAACCCGCTGACCATAGGCCCCGGTCCCGGGCGCGGCATTGATCCAGGTCAGGCATCGCCGACCGCGGCACCGCGCAGCCCGGCAAACTACAGCGTGGTGGATGAAGATGCCGTGTCGGTGCTGGCGACATGGGGAGTCGCCGTAGCACGCGCGCCCCGTGCACCGAGGCGCAGCAGCGTCTGCCGAAGTGCCAGCGGCTTGAGCGGCTTGTACAGCACGCCCACGCCGACATCGAGCAGTTGCTGGCGCAGGTCGCCATCGCGATCGGCGGTGAGCATCACCGTGGGCACGTCGGGGTGGCGCGGCGCGAGTTGCCGCCAGACGTCCAGGCCGTTCTGGCCGCCGTCCAGATGAAAGTCCAGGATGCTGATATCCGGCCGCCACGGCACGGCAAGCGCCTGTGCCGCGTTGCGCGCGGCGTGCACCTGCCAGCCCCAGCTCGTCAGCAGCGTGCTCAACGCGGCGAGCGCCGCCGGTTCGTTGTCCAGCACCAGTGCGCGACCGACCGGCAACGGCTGCATCGCATCCGGCGCGGGCGCCTGGCGCGGCGTGGGCGGCGCCAGCGGCACCTCGAGATGAAACACGCTGCCGTGGCCCAGCGACGAACGCAGCCCGAGCGGATGGCCGAGCAGGTCCGCCATGCGCTGCGCAATCGACAGGCCCAGCCCGAGCCCCTGCCCGCCCGCCGTGCTGCCGCGGCGAAACTCCTGAAAGATCAGCTGCTGTTCCTCTGGCGCGATACCGCTGCCGGTGTCCCACACTTCCAGGCGCAGCCGATCGCCGCGGCGACGGACGCCCAGCAGCACGCGGCCACCACCGGCATGGCGCAGCGCGTTGGAGAGAAAGTTCTGCAGCACCCGCCGCAACAGCTGCGGATCGGACAGCACCCACGCACGCGTGCCCACCACACGAAAACGCACATCGCGATCGGCGGCCATCACGCGGAACTCCGCCCCCAACGGATCGAACACCTCGGCCAGCGCGAACGCACGCGGCTGCGGATGCAGGCGGCCGCCCTCCAGCCGCGCCACGTCGAGCAGGCCGGTCAGCAAACCCTCGGTGGCGGCGAGCGCGCCGTTGAGGTGCTGCGCCGTGCGCCCGTCGCCGCCGCGCTCGGTCAGCGCATGGGCGAACAACTGCGCCGCATGCAGCGGCTGCATCAGGTCGTGGGTGACCGCGGTGAGGAAGCGGCTCTTCGCCTCGTTGGCCGCCTGTGCATCGGCCGAGGCCAGCGCCAGCGCGCGGGTGCGTTCATCCACGCGCAGCTCCAGCGTTTCGTTGACGCGCTTGAGCGCCGCCTCAGCCTGGCGGAACGCGGTGACATCGGTGAAGGTGGCCACGAAGCCGCCACCCGGCATCGGGTTGCCGCGGATCTCCACGATCGTGCCGTCCGGAAAACGGCGCTCGGACAGATGCCGGGTGCCCGCGCGCATGTGCTCCAGCCGGCGCCGCACGCGCGCCTCGACCTCGCCCGAGCCGAGCATGCCGGCCTCGATGTTGTAGCGCGTCAGGTCGGCGACCGGACGGCCCACCTGCAACATGCCCGACGGATAATTGAACAGCCGCGCATACGGCGAATTCCACGCCACCAGGCGCAACTCCGCATCGACCACGCAGATGCCCTGGCTCATGTTCTCCAGCGCGGCGCCCAGCACGCGCTGGTTGAAGCGCAGGTCCTGCGCCGCCTCGCCCACGATCGCGACCACCGTATCCAGTTCGTCGCGGCCCTGCCGATGGGCCACTTCCAGCAGCAGCCGCGCAGAGGCCGCGCCGATCACCGCGGCCAGCTCGTGCTCCACCCGGTTGACCCGCGTGGTGCCGGACGAACCGCTGGCCGGCGCGCCGTCGAACAGATGCTCGACGCGCTCCGGCGGCAGGAAACGCGCCGCCAGCGCGCGCAATTCGGCAACGTCGACGTGGCCGACGCTGACCGCGCGCCCGCCCTGCCCGTAGCGCGAACCGGCCACGGCCAGCATCACCGCCACGTTCGCGGCCAGGCTCACCACCACCGCGCGGCCAAGGCGATTCCAGTCACCCAGGCCGAGCAGGTCGTCCGGCGCCAGCCAGTGCATGCCGAACGGCCCGTCGCGCAACCACGGCAGCGACGCCGGCAGCAGCGCCGGCAACACCGCGTAGATCCACACCACGGTACCGGCGGCCAGACCGGCCATCACCGCGCGCGAGCCCAGTTGCGGCCGATACATCGCTGCCAGCACGGCCGGGGCCAGGCCGGCCAGCGCCGAGAACGAGATCGCGCCGATGTCAGCCAGCGCCTCGTTGCGCGCCAGCAGGCGGCTGTAGGCCCAGGCCAGCAGGATCACCACCACGATCGCCACGCGCCGATAGTTGAGCAGCGCGCCGCGCAGGTCGACGCGCTCGCCGCGCCCCCAACCCGAACGCACGCGCAGCGGCGCGATGAAATGGTTGACCACCATCAGGCTCAGCGTCAGCGTGGCGATCACCACCATGCTGGTCGCCGCGCTCAGTCCGCCGAGAAACGCGACCAGCGCCAAGCCCCGCTCGCCCTGCGCCAGCGGCAGCGCCAGCACGTACATGTCCGACGACACCCCGCTGGGACCGAGCAGCGCATCGCCCAGCCGCGCCAGCGGCAGGATCGGCAGCGAGATCAGGAGCAGATACAGCGGAAACAGCCAGCGCGCGGTGCGCAGGTTGCCGTCGCTGCGGCACTCCACGATGCCGGCGTAGAACTGGTGCGGCATGGTGAACATCGCCAGCGCACCGAGCAGGATCAGCGCCGGGAAGCCGCCGCTGTCCGGCGGCGTGGGCACCCGCTCGGGCAAGGCGGCCGGCAGCGCGGTGAACAACAGGCTGCCCAGCGCCAGCATCGCGCCGAGCTTGAACAGCGACTCGAATGCCATCGCCAGCACCAGTCCGCGATTGTGCGCCATGGTCGAGGCGCGCCGCGTGCCGAACAGCATCGCGAACAGCGCCATCAGCAAGGCCACGTACAACGCGCTGTCCTGCCACGGCTCGGACTCGGCCAGTTGCCCCTGGCTGAGGATGCCGTAGCTCATCGCGACCGCTTTGAGCTGCAGCGCGATGTACGGCACGATACCGATCACCACGACTGCAGTGACCAGCGCCGCCAGCCCCGAATGCCGGCCCAGCCGCACCGCGATCAGGTCGGCCAGCGAACCGGCGTTGTACTCGCGCACCAGCTGCACCATCCGGCCGAGGAATTTCAGCGCAAACAGGTACATCACGATCGCCCCGACAAAGGTCGGCGGCAGCCACCAGCCGGAGCGACTGGCCTGGGTGACGGTGCCGTAGAACGTCCACGAGGTGCAGTGGATCGCCAGCGACAGCGCATACACGATCGCCCAGCGCTTCTCGAAAATGTGCGGATTGCGCTCGCCGAGCAACGCTACGCCAAACAGCAGGCCGAGCCAGCACAGCGCCGCGATCGCGATGACGCTGGCGCTCAGCATGGCCTTTGCGCCCTTGCTTGCGAGGGCGCCCCCGGCCGCGATGCTTCGGCCGCGGCGTGCCCCCTCTTCGAGGCGAAGAGCTTTCGTGCGCCCGCCCCTGTAGGAGCGCACTTGCGCGCGATGCTCTTGGCTCCACCCGGAGCCATGAGCATGCGATCGCGCGCGCCTGTAGGAGCGCACCTTGTGCGCGATGCCTTTGCTTTCAGAGCCAAGAGCGGTCGATCGCCTTCGGCGACCGAGTCACTTTTCTCTTGCGTGGCCAAGAGAAAAGTAACCAAAAGAGAAGGCCACCCCGCTTGGCGCTTGCCGGGCATCCTGCCCGGCAAGTCCGTGAGCCGGGGCCGGGCTTTTCGACAGGGCATCCTGCCCTGGCGAAAAGGAGTCGACATCCCTGTCGACTCCCGCTGCGCGGCCTGTCGTCCCCGACTCACCGCCGCACAGGGGCCCCGGTAGAGCAGCGGGCCATCCTGGCCCGCACTCGGTGATGAAGCTGAAAAGCAAAAACCAGAGCAGAGCACCGGTTCGCCGCAGCTCTGCCCTTGATCTGGCCGTTCTGAAAAGTGCGGGCCAGGATGGTCCGCCGCTCTACCCGGGGCCCCTCTGTAGCGGCGGGCGGGCGAAGGAAAGCCCGCAGGGTGGTTCGCATGGATGCGAACCAGTTTGGCGTCAGGGCAGGATGCCCTGTCGACAAACCCCGTAGCCCGCACGCGAACCTTGCGGACAGGATGTCCGCAAGGCGCGCAAGCGGGGTGGCCTTTCTCTTTGGTTACTTTCTCTTTGGCCACGCAAAGAGAAAGTGACTCGGCTGCCGCAGGCAGACGAAAGCTCTTGCTCTGAAGGCTTGATGTGCCAGATGCCCGGCCGAGCAAGAGCATCGCGCGCAAGCGCGCTCCTACAGGGGCGAGGACATCGCGCACAGGGTGCGCTCCTACAACAACGTCGATGTCATCAGCATGGGATGCGATCAATGGCCGGCAGGCAAACCCAATGCGCGCACCGCGTTCACCAGCCAGCGCAACTGCACGCCCTGGCGCGTGTCGTAGTCGGCTCCGGAATAACCCCACCAGTCCCAGCATGCTTGCGGATTCAAGGGCGCGAAACTTGCGCGGGTCTGAGGATATAACACCGCCACGTCATAGACGTCCGCCCAGCGATTGAAGCCGGCGTCCTCGACGAAAGCCTTGCCGACCGCATCGACGTTCTGCTTGCAGCCATGGAAAGCCACCACCAGACCACACGGCTTGCCAGCGATGCAGGCCGGCGGCAGATAGACGTAGCCGGTGTTCGCCAGGAACGCGTCAGCGCCCCCGGGACGCAACGCATCCTGGTCGAACGCGCGCAGTTCGCCCCGTGCCGTGGTAGCGGCATGCAGCGGCTTGCCGAACATCCGAGCGAAAATCTCGCCGGCGGCATCGAAACCGCAGTGGCCCAGGTACGGCGCCACCGACTTGTCGCAATCATCGCCGCTGCCGGCTACCGGCAGGTTGTGGGCGAACGCACGCTGGCTGTCCTCATGCACCTGCATGCTCTGCAGGCCGGGCGTGCTGTCGCGCAACTGCTGGTAGAAACGGGCATTGGCTTCGGCGACAGCCGGCGCGACCAGGGCGTCGTCCCTGCCGTGCAGCAGATAGACGTGAGCGCCCGCGAGATCCTTCAACGGGCCGATCTGGCCGTCCGCCGAGCGCTGCCGGGCGTCGGCAACCAGTTTCGCGACGTCGGGCGCCGGCTCTCCTTTCATGCAGGTACTCAGCGCCACCGACAGCTGCCCCCCGGCACAACCGTATGGCCCGCCAGCGACCAAGGCGGCATCGGGAAACAGATCGGGGTAGGCGATCTGCGCCTGGCCGGCCATGTAGGCCCCTGAGGAAAGCCCGGTCACCGCGACCCGCGCGGGGTCGATCGTCAGATGCGGCAGGCGTCCGGCCGTATCGGCGGCACAGGCCGCGCTGCTGCCCAGCAGAGCCAGCAGCAGCAAACGATTGAGCCATCGGCTGTTCATGGGTCTGCTCCGTCGAGTGAGTTGGCCTGCCGGCCGGCAAGTGGCGGCAAGGACTGTCCCAGCGCGCGTGCGCGCCGCAGGCTGTTGCATGCCTGCGGCGCGCCGCGGTTTGCTCCGCCGAACCGGAACCCGGTGCGTTCCGCTCAGAAATTGTAGCGGGCGCTGAGGTACCAGTTGCGTGGTGCGCCGTAGTACGCGGTCTGGATGTTGGCGACGCTGGAGAACTCCTGGCCGTCGGTCTTGTAGACCTTGTCGCCGAGATTACGCACGCCGGCACGCAGCTGCCAGTGGCCGTCGACCGAATCGAATACGCCGAACACGCCGGTGACTGTGTACGCCTTCTGCATCAACCCGTCGCGGTTGTCGACGCTGAGCCAGGTGTCGCCGCGATAAGACGCATCGGCGCCGAAGGTCAGCGCACTGCCGTTGGGCAGGCCGAAGGTGTGCGCCAGCGCCACGCGGGCGGTGAACTTCGGCGAGAACGGCACGTGGTCATGCAGGTTGGCCAGGTTCGGGTCGTACTGCACGCGCGGATCGACGAACTTGTCGTAACGCGCATCCATCCACGCCAGCTGGGCGGACAGCTTGGTGCCCTCACCCAGGATCGCAGCGCCCTCGAACTCCAGGCCATCGATCTTCAGCTTGGCGGCGTTGAGTACCGGGAAGCTGAACGCCGGCGTGGCCGAACCGGGGTTCTGCACCTCGGATACACGCGCCTGGAAGTCGGTGTAGTTGGAGTGGTAGGCGGCGATGTTGCCTTGCAGGCGACCGTCGGCGGAACGCATCTTCAGGCCCAGTTCGTAGGTCCAGACGTACTCGGGATCGAACGTCGGGTTGGCGGCCAGTGCAGGCTCGTTGGCGCGGCCGTTGAAGCCGCCGGACTTGAAGCCGCGGTTGACTGAGACATAGCCCATGGTCTGCGCGTTGAACTGCTTCTCCAGACTCAGCGACGGCGTCACCGCGCTCCACGACTTGCTGGTTTGCGGGATCACCGCCTGCGGATCCTGGCTGAACGCCTGCAGCGGCGCGCCGAAGAACGCGCTGGTGGTGCGCCAGTAGTCCTTGGTTTCGTGGGTGTAGCGCACGCCCGCAGCAAGCGTCCAGCTCGGCACGAACTCCCAGTTGAAATGGGCGAAGCCGGCCCAGCTCTTGTTCTCCAGCTTGTCGTCGATCGTGCGCAGGAAACCCACCGGGATCGTGGCAAAACGCAGCAGGTCGTCGGCATAGGCCTCCTGATGCGAGGGCACCTTCTCGTCCAGGTAGTACAGACCGTACACCGCCTGCAGGTTGCTGCCGTTGTCGTACTGCAACTGCAGTTCCTGGCTCAGCTGCTTCTGGTGGAAGTCGACCAGCACGTCGCCCAGTTGCAGCTTGGTGGCATCGATGTCGATGAAGGAATCGCTGTGCAGCTTGCGCCACGCCGTGATGCTCTTCAGATCCCAGTGGTCGGCCAGGCGCCAGTCCATGTGCAGCGACGCGCCGTAGTGGGTGAGCTTCTGGCCGTGCCCGGGACCGAACGAGGTCTCGCCGTGGAAGTTGTACTTGTCGGTGGAAGGCGTGTAGAGCAGTACCTGACCTAGCGCGAGGTCGGTGGCATAGAGCGGCGCCATCGCTTCACCCAGGGTCAGCTTGGTGTCCTGCTTGGTGTAGTCGGCCGAGAGCGTGGCGCTGAACACGTCGCTGGGCTGCCACTTCAACTTGCCGCGCACGGCCTTGGTGTTTTCGTTGTTGTACTTCTGGCCGGTGGACGGATCGGTGACGTAGCCGTCGGTGCGCGTGTAGGCGCCGGCCAGATTGCCCGACACCGTCGCGCCGATCGGGCCGGAAACATAGAAGCGGCCCTCGCGGCGACCGTAGTTGCCGATGGTGCCCTCGATCGCACCCTCGGGCGTGCTGCTCGGCTCCTTGGTGATGATCTTGATCGCGCCGCCGGTGGAGTTCTTGCCGTACAACGTGCCCTGCGGCCCGCGCAGCACTTCGACGCGCTCGATGTCGAACAGGCTGAACAAGGCGCCCTGGATGCGCGAGTAGTACACGTCATCGACATACATGCCGACGCCCGGGTCGAAGGTCTGCAACGCGTCGGGCTGGCCGATGCCGCGAATGAACACGTTCACCGAGGACGACGAGCCGCGCCCCTGCACGATGTTCAAGCCCGGCACGGCGCCTTGCAGGCCGTCGATGTTGTTCGCCTGCAGATCCTTCAGATCCTGGTTGGTAAACGCGCTGACCGCCACCGGCACCTTCTCCAGGGCCTCGCCGCGACGCCGCGCGGTGACCGTCACGGCCTCCAGCTGTGTCGCCTCGGTCTGCTTGGTGGCCGCCGGTTTGACCGTGCCTGACTGCTCCGTGGTCTGCTGCGCCTGCAGCGGCGCCATCAGTGCGAAACCCAGTACCAGACCGATCGCCGAGCTCAGTTGCGTGCGTTTCATGACGTCCCCTTCGCGGTGAATGCATCGCTCGCGCGAATGCTGAATGGGGCCAGCTTAGGTGCCCGTGCGAGTGGGGGCACTCGTACCTTCGTACAGTGCCCAGGCCATGACGCCTCCGGGATACTCGCCGCCTGTCGCCATTGACCAGGCTGGGGAAATCACGGATGGCATTCTTGATCGTGCTCGCTGCGCTGTGCTTCCTGATGTTTGCGGCCTACCGCGGCTACAGCGTGATCCTGTTCGCCCCGATCGCCGCGCTGGGCGCGGTGCTGCTGACCGAGCCGTCGCTGGTGGCGCCGATGTTCACCGGCCTGTTCATGGACAAGATGGTCGGCTTCCTCAAGCTGTATTTCCCGGTATTCATGCTCGGCGCGGTGTTCGGCAAGCTGATCGAGCTGTCGGGGTTCTCCAAGTCGATCGTGGCGGCCACCATCGGCCTGGTCGGGCGCAGCCGGGCGATCCTGTCCATCGTGCTGGTCTGCGCGCTGCTGACCTACGGCGGCGTGTCGCTGTTCGTGGTGGTGTTCGCGGTGTATCCGTTCGCGGCGGAGCTGTTCCGCGCCAGCGACATCCCCAAGCGGCTGATCCCCGGCACCATCGCGCTGGGTGCGTTCACCTTCACCATGGATTCGCTGCCGGGCACGCCGCAGATCCAGAACATCATCCCCACCGCGTTCTTCGGCACCAATACCTGGGCCGCGCCGTGGCTGGGCACGATCGGCGGCATCTTCATCCTCATCGTGGGCCTGAGTTACCTCGACTGGCGCCGGCGCAAGGCCGCGGCCGCCGGCGAGGGCTACGGCAGCAACCTGGTCAACGAACCGGAGCCGTTCGACGCCACCCGCCTGCCGCATCCGCTGATCGCGCTGCTGCCGCTGGTGCTGGTCGGCGTGTGCAACAAGCTGTTCACCGACTGGATTCCGCATCTTTACGGCGACACCAGCTCGTTCCTGCCCAGCGTGGTCGGCAGCGCCAAGCCGGTGGTGCAGGAGGTGTCGAAGGTGGCCGCGATCTGGGCGGTCGAGGGCGCCTTGCTGGTCGGCATTGCGTGCGTGCTGGTGTTTGCCTGGCGCGCGGTGATGGGGCGGCTGGCGGCGGGCAGCCAGGCGGCGGTCGGCGGCGCGCTGCTGGCCTCGATGAATACCGCCTCGGAGTATGGCTTCGGCGCGGTGATCGCCGCCCTGCCCGGCTTCAAGCTGGTGGCCGACGCGCTGCACACGATCCCCAATCCGCTGGTCAACGAGGCGGTCACCGTCACCGCGCTGGCCGGCATCACCGGCTCGGCCTCCGGCGGCATGAGCATCGCGCTGGGCGCGATGGCCGAGACCTTCATCCACAACGCGAACGCCGCCGGCATCCCAATGGAGGTGCTGCACCGCGTGGCCGCGATGGCCTCCGGCGGCATGGACACGCTGCCGCACAACGGCGCGGTGATCACCCTGCTTGCCGTGACCGGGTTGACCCATCGCCAGGCCTACAAGGACATCTTCGCGATCACCGTGATCAAGACCCTGGCCGTGGCCGTGGTGATCGGCGCGTACTACCTGACGGGGGTGGTCTGATCCCGCGTCAGTAACCATCGGCGCCACTCCCCCGACCGGCCACGCCGGTTGACGACGTCGCTCTCGATCCGCGGTTGCCGGTGAAACGCCGGCAACCGCTTCCGATTCCGCGCCCGCGGAATCCTCGTGTAGCGAAGGAGGTATCCGCGATGTCGATCAAGACCTGCGTCCTCGGGCTGCTCGCCCTGTTCTCCCTGGCCGCCGTGCCGGCCCACGCCACCTGCCGCGACAGCGTGGTGCTGGTGCACGGCAATACCGGCAGTCCGTCCGATTTCCAGAACACCTACGACCTGCTGCGCCAGCGCGGCTGGAGCGACGCGCAGATCATCGCGCCCCGCTGGGGCGACCCGCTCTGCGCCGCCTGCAACGACCACAGCGGCAGTGAGGAGACGCCGGTGCGCAACGCGATCAGCCAGGCGATCGCCGGCTCCTGCAGCGGCCGCATCGACGTGATCGGCCACTCGATGGGCGTGACCCTGGCGATGCGCGAGATCGACAGGCTCGGCGTGGCCGGCAAGGTCGACGTGTTCATCGGCATTGCCGGAGCGGTGCACGGCCTGTGGTCGTGCGGCATGTATCCGTGGAACGTGGCCACCAGCACCTGCGGCTACTACGGCCTGTCGGTAGGCAGCCCGCTGCTGCAGAGCCTTGCCGGCCACCGCTTCGGGGCGCACATGTATTCGATGAAATCGTGGGTCGACGAGATCGACTGCTACGGCAGCTGCCTGGTCTACGGCGTGCACACCTCGACGATCCCGGGCGAGGACGCCAGCTTCGACTATCCCTACGGTCACTACCAGCTGCTCTGGCTCACCGCCAGCGACCAGGTGACCCTGCTGCAGTGACCGCTGTCGGCGGCACGTCGCCCGCCGATTGAATCCGCGAAACACCGCCCGGACCCGGGCGGCGGCCCGCCGCCGTGGCGCGCCCGCGCGCGGCCGACGGCGACGCCCGCCTGAACAGGTCATCGCGCCGGCGCCCACACGCGGGCGCGCAAACCCGTATAATCGACCGGTTAACCCTCAAATTACCCACGTGGTGGCTGCACGCGCCACCCGAGTCGATCCCATGTCCATAGAAAATCTGCGCAACATCGCCATCGTCGCCCACGTCGACCACGGCAAGACCACGCTGGTGGATTGCCTGCTCAAGCAGTCCGGCACGCTGAACGAGCGCACCGTGCTGGCCGAGCGCGTGATGGATTCGAACGACCAGGAAAAGGAACGCGGCATCACCATCCTGGCCAAGAACACCGCGATCACCTGGCGCGGCAACCGCATCAACATCGTCGACACGCCCGGCCACGCCGACTTCGGCGGCGAGGTGGAGCGCGTGCTGTCGATGGTCGACTCGGTGCTGATCCTGGTCGACGCGATGGACGGCCCGATGCCGCAGACCCGTTTCGTGACCCAGAAGGCGTTCGCGATGGGCTTCAAGCCGATCGTGGTGATCAACAAGATCGACCGCCCGGGCGCGCGCCCGGAGTGGGTCGTCGAGCAGGTGTGGGACCTGTTCGACCGGCTCGGCGCCACGCCCGAGCAGATGGATTTCCCGATCGTCTACGCCTCGGCGCTGAACGGCTACGCGAGCCTGGACGAGAACGTGCGCGAGGGCGACATGACCCCGCTGTACGAGGCGATCATGCAGCACGTGAGCAAGCCGGACGTGGACCCGGACGGCCCGTTCCAGATGCGCATCAGCCAGCTCGACTACAACAGCTTCGTCGGCGTGATCGGCATCGGCCGCATCCAGCGCGGCACGCTGAAGAAGAACATGCCGGTGGCGGTGATCGACCGCCACGGCAAGAAGCGCCAGGGCAAGGTGCTGCAGGTGCTCGGCTTCATGGGCCTGGAGCGCATCGAGCAGGAAACCGCCGAGGCCGGCGACATCGTCGCCATTTCCGGCATCGCCGAGCTGACCATCTCCGACACCGTCACCGCACTGGACGCGCCCGAGGCACTGCCCGCGCTGACCGTGGACGAGCCGACCATCTCGATGACCTTTCAGGTCAACAGCTCGCCCTTCGCCGGCAACAAGGACCTCAGCGGTGGCAAGTTCCTCACCAGCCGCCAGCTCAAGGACCGCCTCGAGCGCGAGCAGGTGCACAACGTGGCGCTGAAGGTCGAGCAGGGTTCGGATGCCGACAAGTTCCTGGTTTCCGGCCGCGGCGAACTGCACCTGTCGGTGCTGATCGAGAACATGCGCCGCGAAGGCTACGAACTGGCCGTGTCGCGCCCGGAAGTCATCATCAAGGAGATCGACGGCCAGAAGATGGAGCCGATCGAGCAGCTGGTGGTCGACGTGGAGGAAACCCACCAGGGCCCGGTGATGGAGCGCCTGGGCATGCGCAAGGGCCAGCTCAAGAACATGGAGCCGGACGGCAAGGGCCGCGTGCGGCTGGAGTACATGATCCCGGCGCGCGGCCTGATCGGCTTCCAGAACCAGTTCAAGACCCTGACCCAGGGCACCGGACTGCTGTTCCACGTGTTCGACCATTACGGCCCCAAGGAGGAAGGCCAGATCGCCAAGCGCCAGAACGGCGTGATGATCGCCAACGCCGGCGGCACCACCCCGGCCTACTCGCTGGGCCCGTTGCAGGATCGCGGCAAGCTGTTCGCCGCCGAGGGCGACAACGTGTATGAGGGCCAGCTGGTCGGCATCCACGCCAAGGACAACGACCTCACCGTCAACGTGATCAAGCCCAAGCCGCTGACCAACATGCGCGCCGCCGGCAAGGACGACGCGATCCAGCTCACCCCCGCGATCAAGTTCTCGCTGGAGCAGGCGCTGGACTTCATCGACGACGACGAACTGGTCGAGGTCACCCCGAAGGAAATCCGCCTGCGCAAGAAGCACCTCACCGAGATCGACCGCAAGCGCGCCTCGCGCAGCTGAGGTGTCATCTCATGTGATTGAACAGAAGGCCGCCGCAAGGCGGCCTTCTGTTTGCGGGGGGCCGCGTTATCCGCAGGAGCGCACCCTGCGCGCGATGCCTTCCGTCACGTGACGAAGAGCATCGCGCACAGGGTGCGCTCCTACAAAAGCTGGATCCTTTCACATCCGCGGATCGTAGCCCCCGAAGCTGCTGCGCAACGCCTCGTAGGCCTTGCGCTGCGCGTCGCTGTCGGCCGGCGGCGTGCGGATGGACAACTCCACCAGCTGGTCGCCCGGGTTGCCGCCCGGCATGCCGCGTCCCTTCAGCCGCAGCTTGCGACCGGACTGCGAGCCAGGCGGGATACGCAGGTCCACGGTGCCGGCCAGCGTCGGCACCGGCACGGTCGCCCCCAGGGCCGCTTCCCACGGAGCGATCGGCAGCACGTGCACGACGTTGCGCCCATCGAGGCGGAAGCGCGGATCGTCGCGGATGAGCACTTCCAGCAGCAGGTCGCCCTTGGGACCACCGCCCATGCCTGGCTGACCCTGGCCCGAAAGACGGATCACCTGGCCGCTCTGGATGCCGGCGGGGATCTTCACCTCGAGCACGCGCTCGCCGCCAGACGAATCGTGCATGGCCAGCCGAGTGGGGCCGCCGTCGAAGGCGGTCTGCAGGTCGATCTGCACCGAAGCCTGCACGTCCTGGCCACGCCGCGCCCGCGGCTGGCCGCGATGGCCATGGGCAGCGCCACGGCCGAACAGGCTCTCGAAAAAGTCGCTGAAATCACCGGCGTCGCCGCCAAAACCCTGCTGCTCCTGCCAGCCCGGCGGCGGCCGGAACTGCTCGCCCTGGCGATAGCCACCGGCGCGCAGCTGGTCGTAGGAGCGCCGCTTCTCGGCGTCCTTCAGGACTTCGTTGGCTTCGTTGACCGCCTTGAACTTCTCCTCGGCGCCGGCATCCTTGTTCTTGTCGGGATGGTATTTGCGCGCCAGCTTGCGATACGCCGCCTTGATGTCGGCCTCGCTGGCGTCGGGTTTGACGCCGAGGATCTCGTAATAATCTTTGAATTCCACGCCCGCTCCTGTTGATCGGTCGCAGCCCGCAAGGCCGCGCCCCGACGCAGAGCATTATCCACGACGGGGCGCGCCTTCATACCGCGTTGCGCGTGTAGCGCCGGTCAGTTGCCGGTGTTGATCGCGATCCGGCGCGGCGTGGTTTCGGGCTTCTTCGGGATCGCGATTTCCAGCACGCCAAAGCGGCCATGGGCGCTGATGTTGTCGGCGTCGGCGCTTTCGGGCAGCGAGAAGCGACGATGGAAAGTGCCGTAGACGCGCTCCTGCCGGGTCAGCTTGCCGCTGGTCTCCTCACTGTCGACCTTCCGCTCGCCCTTGATGGTGAGGATGCTCTTGTCCATGCTCACCTCGATCGTGGACGGATCCACGCCCGGCACGTCGACCAGGATCATGAATCGCTTGTCTTCTTCGCGGATGTCGACCCGCGGCGCCCACTGGCTGGTTTCCACGGTGGACTGGTCATTGTCGCCGGCACCGAACAGGCGGCTCATGGCCTGGCGGAAATCCTCCGGCGTGGCGAAATCGCGGTTCCAGATGGACTGACGGATGTTCATGGCAATACCTCCTCGCAAGGGTTTGCGGCGTGATCGCCGCCTGCCCCGGAAAATAGGTGCTCGCCGCCACGATTCAAGGCACCGGACCGCCAAAACCACTAGCATGGAACGTTCCCGACCACCGAGCGGCACATGACCATCCAGCCCGGCGACACCCTGCCCGACACCGCGATCAAGGTGATCGACGGCGACATCCAGCCCGTACAGACGGGAACGCTGTTCCGCGGCCGCAAGGCCGTGCTGTTCGGCGTGCCGGGCGCGTTCACGCCGACCTGCTCGAACCGGCACCTGCCAGGCTATGTGGCGGCGTTCGGCGAATACCGGGCGCGCGACATCACGGTGATGTGCCTGGCGGTCAACGATGCCTACGTGATGCGGGCCTGGGCCGCTGCGCAGCACGTGCCATCCGGCCTGTTGATGCTGGCCGACGGCAACGCCAGTTTCACGCGCGCGCTGGGCCTGGAACTGGACGGCAGCGATTTCGGCATGGGCATCCGCGCGCGCCGGTTCGCGCTGTATGCCGAGGACGGCGTGGTGCGTCAACTGCAGCTCGAGGCGCCGGGCGAGCTGCGCGTCTCCACCGCCGAGGCGATGCTCGCGGCGATCGCCAGCCGGGCCAACCCGCCTAGCGACGGCTGATATGCTGTCCCGATGGATATCGTCAACAAGCCCATCGCGGCGCGCATGGCCGAGCGCTTCCGTGGTTTCCTGCCGGTCGTGGTCGACGTGGAGACCGGCGGCTTCGATGCCGAACACGATGCGCTGCTGGAGATCGCCGCGATACCGCTGCGCATCGACGAGGCCGGCTTCCTGAGCAGCAAGGAGCTGGTCTCCACCCATGTGGAGCCATTCCCCGGAGCCAACCTCGACCCCCGATCGCTGGAGATCACCGGGATCGATCCGGACAACCCCCTGCGCGGCGCCCTGCCCGAACGCCAGGCCCTGGACCACGTCTTCCAGGTGGTGCGCGAGGCCGTCCGCGAGGCCGGCTGCCAGCGCGCGATCCTGGTCGGCCACAATGCCGCGTTCGACCTGGGCTTTCTCAACCAGGCGGTGCGCCGCTGCGGGCACAAGCGCAATCCGTTCCATCCGTTCAGCTGTTTCGACACGGTCAGCCTGGCCGGCCTGGCTTACGGCCAGACCGTGCTGAGCAAGGCGGTGCTGGCGGCAGGACTGAGCTTCGACAGCCGCGAGGCGCATTCGGCCGTCTACGACGCCGAACGCACCGCCGAGCTGTTCTGCAGCATCGTCAATCGCTGGCGGCAACTGGAACTGCTGGAACAGGCACACGCGGGCCTGAGCACCCCGCTGGCACAGGACCGGAGCGGAAGCGAGCCGACGGGTTCCTAACCGGCGGTGAGCTTGAGGCCCACGATGCCCAGCAGGATCAGCGCCACGCACGCCAGCCGCATCGGCGTGGCCGGATCGCCGAACAGCACGATGCCCAGCGCCACCGCGCCGAGCGCGCCGATGCCGGTCCAGATCGCGTAGGCCGTGCCGATCGGCAGCGTTTTCACCGCCATCGCCAGCAGCACGATGCTGACCGCCATCGCCGCCAGCGTGCCGACGCTGGGCCAGAGCCGGCTGAAGCCGTCGGTGTACTTGAGGCCGATGGCCCAGACAACCTCGAACAGGCCGGCCAGCAGCAGGTAGATCCACGCCATGACGACGTTCCTCCCGGTTCGCTGCAGGGCCGTCCCCGCGAATGGAAACGGGCGCGGGGCCGTCCCCGCGCCGATCGGCGATCAGGGCAGCCGGCGCGCCTCACGTCGTTGCCTGATGCCGCGCACGATGCCGTAACTGCCGATCAGCAGCCACGCCACCTGCATGATGAACGCCGACAGGTTGAAGCTGCCGAACAGCAGCGACAGCATCACCCCGACCGCACCCAGCACGTTCATCGACTGGTAGATCCAGCCGTTGCCCTGCAGCCGGCGATCCTGCAGCAGGAAGAACGCCAGCAGCACCAGCGCCACGCCGAGATAGCCGGCCCAGTCGTACCAGAAGAAAGTCATCGCTTCGCACTCCGCCGGGAATACCGAGTACCGCTTTTTGCTCGTCATTCCCGCGAAAGCGGGAATCCATGTAGCTGTTCTGCAAGGTCAAAATGGATTCCCGCTTTCGCGGGAATGACGTCATCGGGGGCTTTTCGCGGCTCCCCGTTGCCGCAACACCTCGAACAACGCGATGCCGGTGGCGACGGAAACGTTGAGGCTCTCCATCGGGCCCGGCATGGGAATCTTTGCCACGAAATCGCACAGTTCGCGGGTCAGTCGGCGGATGCCCTCACCCTCGCTGCCCAGCACCAGCGCCACCGGGCCCTTGAAGTCCACGCCGTAGATGGTGGTGTCGGTGTCGCCGGCCAGGCCGGTGATCCACACGCCGGCGTCCTTCAATTCACGCAAGGTGCGCGCCAGGTTGGTCACCGCGATCAACGGCACCCGGTCGGCGCCACCGGCCGAAGCGCGGCGCACCACCGGGGTCAGGCCGACCGCGCGATCCTTCGGCACGATCACCGCGGTGACCTTCGCCGCCGCCGCGCTGCGCAGGCATGCGCCGAGGTTGTGCGGGTCGGTGACGCCGTCCAGCACCAGCACCAGGGCCTCGCCGCCATCACGTTCGAGCAGGCCGGCCAGGTCGCTCTCGTGCACCGCCGGTGCCGCCTCGTAACGCGCGGCCACGCCCTGGTGGCGCGCTTCGCCGGCCAGCTTGTCCAGCTCGTCGCGAGGGCGATGGCGCACCGCGATATCCAGTTTCTTCGCGCGCTCGGCCAGCTCCAGCACGCGGGCGTTGCGCTGGCCGTTCTCGACCAGCACTTCGCGCACGCGCGCAGCATCGTTGCTCAGCGCACCCTCGACGGGATTGATGCCGACGATCCAGCTCTCGCTCATGACTTGCCTTTCGGTTTGGATCGACGCTGCGGGTTCTTCTTCGGCGCGGGCTTGCCGGCCAGTGCCGGATCACGCCGGGATGAAGCCTGCTTGTGCGGGCCACGGGAGGACGGCGCCTTGGCCTTGCGGCCCGGGCCCGATTCGCTGCGTGTCGCCGGCGAATGCGACGGCGGACTGGCGCTTGCAGCCGCCTTGCGCGGGGCCGGCGACGGCGCGGCGACCTCGGCTTGCTTGCGACCGAACGCGCGGCCGATCGCCTTCGCCGCACGGCCGAACACGCCGGGCGCCTTGTCCGCGGCGGCCGCCTTCTTCGGCAGCGAGTAGCGTTCGCCGGCGGCGGCATAGTCGTACGCCTTGCCGCTGCCCGTCGGTGGCGGAGCCGACGGCCGCGGGGAAACCAGCCGGAAGTCGATCTTGCGATCCTCCAGACTGGCGCGCAGCACCTTGATACGCACGTGGTCGCCCAGGCGGAACTGCGCCCCGGTGCGCTCGCCCTTGAGCAGCTTCCGCGTCGCGTCGAAATGGTAGTAATCGTTCACCAGCTGGCTGATGTGCACCAGGCCGGAGACTTTCGATTCATCCAGTTCCACGAACAGGCCGAACGAGGTGACGCCGGTGACCACGCCGTCGAAATCCTCGCCGACATGCTTGGCCATCCACGCGCACTTGAAGCGCTCGTCGACGTCGCGCTCGGCTTCCTCGGCGCGGCGTTCGCGCTGCGAGCAATGCACGGCCATCGCCGCCATCGCGGCCGGCGTATAGGTGTAATCCGCCGGCTTGCCCCCGCTCAGCGCGTAGCGGATCGCGCGATGCACCAGCAGGTCGGGATAACGGCGGATCGGCGAGGTGAAATGCGCATACGCCTGCAAGGCGAGGCCGAAGTGGCCGCGGTTGTCGGGCTGGTAGGCCGCCATGCTCTGCGAGCGCAGCAGCACGCTCTGGATCAGTTCGCGCTCGGGCCGGTCGCGCACCAGGGTCAGGATCTCGGCGAAATCCGCCGGGGTCACCTCGTCCACCGGCGGCATGCGCAGCTTGAACTCGCGCAGGAACTGCTGCAGGTCCTCGTACTTCTCCGCCGGTGGCGGCTCGTGCGCGCGGAACAGCGCGGGGATTTTCCTCTTCTCCAGGAACAGCGCCGCCTGCACGTTGGCGGCGATCATGCATTCCTCGATCAGCTTGTGCGCGTCGTTGCGCTCGGTGGCACCCATCGACTCCACTTCGCCGCGCTGGTCGAGGCGGAACTTCACCTCCGGCGTTTCAAAATCGATCGCGCCGCGACGCTTGCGCTGCGCGGCCATCGCCTTGTACAGCGCGTGCAGGTTTTCGAGTTGCGGCAGCACGTCGGCCACCTCGTGGCGCGCGTCCTTCTCGCGCAGGCCCACTGCCTGCCACACCTTGTCGTAGGTGAGCCGCGCGTGCGAGCGCATCACCGCGTCGTAGAATTTCGCGCGGGTGACGTTGCCTTCGGCGTCGACCGTCATGTCGCAAGCCATGCACAACCGGTCCACTTTCGGGTTCAGCGAACAGATGCCGTTGGACAGCGTCTCCGGCAGCATCGGCACCACGAAGCCGGGGAAATAGGTGGAGGTGCTGCGCTCGTACGCCTCGCGGTCGAGCGCATTGCCGACCTGCACGTAGTGCGATACGTCGGCGATCGCCACGATCAGCCGCCAGCCGCCGCCGCGCCGCGGCTCGGCGTATACCGCATCGTCGTAATCGCGCGCGTCGACGCCGTCAATGGTGACCAGCGGCAGCTTGCGGATGTCGGTACGGCCTTCCCGCTCGGCGGCGGTGACTTCCGCCTCCACCTGCGCCGCATCGCGCAGCACCTCGGCCGGCCATTCGTGCGGCAGGTCGTGGCTGGCGATCGCCATTTCCACCACCAGCGAGGGCTGCAGGCGATCGCCCAGCACCGCGCGGATCTCGCCCAGCGGGCCGCGGTACGGGGTCGGCGGATCGGTGATTTCCACCACCACGATCTGGCCGGACCGGGCGCCCTGCTCCTGGCCCGGCTTGATCATCACGTCCTGGTTCAGGCGGCGGTCGTCGGGCGTGACCAGGGTGACGCCGTCCTCGATCAGCACGCGGCCGACCAGCCGCGGCGAGCGACGTTCCAGCACTTCGGCGATCGCGCCCTGCTTGCGGCCACGACGGTCGATGCCGACCACGCTGGCCAGCACGCGATCACCATGCAGCACGGTGCGCATCTGCTGCGGCGACAAGTACAGGTCCTCGCCGCCCTCGTCCGGGCGCAGGAAACCATAGCCCTCGGCGTTGGCCAGCACGCGGCCGGCGATCAGGTCGAGCTTGCGCGTTGGCGCGTAGCCGCCGCGACGGCCCAGCAGCAATTGCGCATCGCGCACCATCGCCGCGAGACGCTTGCGCAGCGCTTCGAGGTCGACTTCGTCGTGGATCTGCAGCGCGTCGGCGATGCGCGCCTCGGTCAACAGTTCGCCGCGCTGCTCGAGCAAGGCAAGGATCGCCTCGCGGCTGGGGATGGGGCGCGCGTAACGCTGCGCCTCGCGCTCGGCGTGCGGGTCGCGCACGGCGCCGGCGGCAGACTTGCCGCGCTTGTCCGGCGCGGATGGCCCGCGCGAGGACCGCCTGGCGGCTTTCTTCGCGGGGCGCGCATCCGGAGAACGGCCGGACGTGGGGGGAGTCTTTCTGGTCACCAAGTATCCTTGTGGTTTCACGCGGCGCAGAGAATGACACGGCGCGTGCGATGAGGGTGAAAAATGAGTTGACAAGCCTGCGGTCGATGCCTACATTACGCGGCTCACGCAGCTCGCTGAGCGGTGTGACACCTTGCCCAGGTGGCGGAATTGGTAGACGCACTAGCTTCAGGTGCTAGCGGGGGCAACTCCGTGGAGGTTCGAGTCCTCTTCTGGGCACCAATTGTAAACGAAGGCCCGCAGCGATGCGGGCCTTCGTCTTTATCGGGTTTGCGTGGAAGTCAGGAAGGAGGCCGCCTTCCCGAAGTACACCGTACACCCCGGGCGCGGCCCCAGGGCGCCGGCTTCACCTGAACCGCGCCCGCCGCGCGCGTGCCCGACCTGTATAATCGCCGGGGTAAAACGCATGGTGGGAGAAGCCGCACGCTCCCGACCGGAGCACCGGCTGCCGAAGACGCAACGCCCGTAATCGCTCAGGCCCCACACCACCACGCGTCAACACTCTGGAGAGAGCGGTTGAATCCGCCGCCGAAGGGGCACGAAACGCCGCCGCGTTTCCAAACTCTCAGGCAAAAGGACAGAGGGGCGCCCCGCGTGCGGCACGGCACGCGAGCCTTCGGATGCCCACCCATGAGCCACAACCCCGTTTCCCTGCGCGACCTCGAACACCACGACGCGTTCGTCGAACGCCACATCGGCCCGGATGACGCCGAGATCGCGCAGATGCTGCGCGTGATCGGCCACGACTCGCTGGAGTCGATGACCGACGCCATCGTCCCCGGATCGATCAAGTCCGCCGCACCGCTGGCCCTGCCCGAGTCCATCACCGAAGAGGACGCGCTGGCGAAGATCCGCGCCATCGCCGACCGGAACGAGGTGTTCCGCACCTTCATCGGCCAAGGCTATTACGGCACCTTCACCCCGAATGTCATCCTGCGCAACATCCTGGAAAACCCGGCTTGGTACACCGCCTACACGCCGTACCAGGCGGAAATCTCGCAGGGCCGCATGGAAGCGCTGATCAACTTCCAGACCATGTGCGCCGACCTCACCGGCATGGAGATCGCCAACGCCTCGCTGCTGGACGAGGCCACCGCTGCGGCCGAGGCGATGACCCTGGCCAAACGCTCGTGCAAGTCGAAATCCAACGTGTTCTTCGTCTCCCGCGGCGTGCACCCGCAGACGCTGGAAGTGGTGCGCACGCGCGCCGAGCCGCTGGGCATCGAACTGGTGGTCGGCGCCGACGCCGACGCGGCCAGCACCGAGGCCTTCGGCGTGCTGCTGCAGTACCCGGACACCTTTGGCGGCATCCATGATTACAAGGCCATTGCCGACGCCGTGCACGCACGCGGCGGCCTGGTCGCGGTGGCCACCGACCTGCTCGCGCTGACCCTGATCGCCGCACCCGGCGAATGGGGCGCCGACATCGTGGTGGGCAACTCGCAGCGCTTCGGCGTGCCGTTCGGCTTCGGCGGCCCGCACGCCGCGTTCATGGCCTGCCGCGATGCTTACAAGCGCTCGATGCCGGGCCGCCTGATCGGCGTCTCCATCGACACCGAAGGCAAGCCCGCCTACCGCCTCACCCTGCAGACCCGCGAGCAGCACATCCGCCGCGAGAAGGCCACCTCCAACATCTGCACCGCGCAGGTGCTGCTGGCGGTGATGGCCAGCATGTATGCGGTCTACCACGGTCCTGAAGGGCTGCTGCGCATCGCGCGCCGCACCCATCGCCTGGCGGTGATCCTCGCCGTCGCGCTGCGCCGCGCCGGGGTGAAGGTGGGCGACGATTTCTTCGACACCCTGCACGTCACCGGCATCGACGCGGCCGCGTTGCACGCGAAGGCCGAGGCCGCACGCATCAATCTGCGCCGCCTCGACGGCCAGAGCGTCGGCATCAGCCTGGACGAGACCACCACCCGCGCCGACGTCGTCGCCCTCGCCGGCCTGTTCGGCGCAGCCGTCGACATCGACGCGCTGGACGCCGAAGTCCACGACGCGCTGCCGCGCGCGCTGCTGCGCCAGAGCGATTTCCTCACCCATCCGGTGTTCAACACGCATCACAGCGAACACGACCTGCTGCGCTACCTGCGCACGCTGGCCGACAAGGATCTGGCGATGGACCGCACGATGATCCCGCTGGGCTCGTGCACCATGAAGCTCAACGCCACCGCCGAGATGATCCCGATCACCTGGCCGGAGTTCGCCAACATCCACCCGCTGGCCCCGGCCGCGCAGGCGCAGGGCTACAGGGACCTGATCGACGGCCTGGAAGCACAACTGGTGGAGATCACCGGCTACGACGCGGTCAGCCTGCAGCCGAACTCCGGCGCGCAGGGCGAGTACGCCGGCCTGCTGGCGATCCGCGCGTATCACCGCTCGCGCGGCGAGGCGCATCGCGACATCTGCCTGATCCCCGAATCCGCCCACGGCACCAATCCCGCCTCGGCCAACCTGTGCGGCATGACCGTGGTGGTGACCAAGTGCGACGCCAACGGCAACGTCGACGTGGAGGACATCCGTCGCGCCGCGGAAAAATACTCCGACCGCCTCGCCGCGCTGATGATCACCTACCCGTCCACACATGGCGTGTTCGAGGAAGACATCGTCGCGATCTGCGACATCGTCCACCAGCACGGCGGTCAGGTGTACACCGACGGCGCCAACATGAACGCGCTGGTCGGCGTGGCCAAGCCCGGCAAGTGGGGCTCGGACGTGTCCCACCTGAACCTGCACAAGACGTTCTGCATCCCGCATGGCGGCGGCGGCCCGGGCGTGGGGCCGTGCGCGGTGAAATCCCATCTCGAACCGTTCCTGCCGAAGAAGTTTGGCGAGGAAAGCACCGTCGGCATGGTGTCGGCAGCCAGCTTCGGTAGCGCCAGCATCCTGCCGATCAGCTGGATGTACATCACCCTGATGGGCCAGCAGGGCCTGAGGAAAGCCACGCAAGTCGCGTTGCTCAACGCCAACTACATCGCCAGGCGGCTGGAAGCGCACTACCCCACTCTGTACACCGGCCGCAACGGACTGGTGGCGCACGAGTGCATCCTCGACCTGCGTCCGCTCAAGGACGCCACCGGCATCGGCGCCGAGGACGTGGCCAAGCGGCTGATCGACTTCGGCTTCCACGCGCCGACGTTGAGTTTCCCGGTCTCCGGCACGCTGATGGTGGAACCGACCGAGAGCGAATCGCAGGTGGAACTCGACCGCTTCATCGACGCGATGATCCAGATCCGCGACGAGATCCGCGCGATCGAGGAAGGCAAGCTCGACCGCGAGGACAACCCGCTGAAGAACGCCCCGCACACCGCCACCCAGGTCAGCGCCAGCGAGTGGACCCACGCCTACCCGCGCGAACTGGCCGCCTTCCCGCTGGCCAGCCTGAAGCTGCAGAAGTACTGGCCGCCGGTGGCCCGCGTCGACAACGTCTACGGCGACAAGCACATCATGTGCGCCTGCATCCCGGTGGACGCGTACAAGGAAGCAGCGGAAGCGTAAACCGGAGCGGCCGGCTCAGCCTGCCGCGGCCCGCGGCAGGCCTGCGGGCCATGCGCGCGTCGACAGCACCAGGGCGACCTGGTGCTCGGCGCGCATGCGCGCGGCCTTGGCCGCAAACCAGGCCTTGGGCCCGGCCAGCAGCACCGCGCAGGTCGCATCGACCCGGTGGAAGGCGTCGATGCTTTCGCGCAGATGGGCCAGCAGACGCTCGTTGAATGCGTCATTCAGTGCCTCGACGCGAAACGGCGACGCCACGTATTCATCGAGCATGCCGGCCAGCAACTTCGCTGCCCGCAGCGCAAGCCGCCGATTGTGGCGGGCCACCTCCGATGGAGCCTGCCAGGCGCCATCGAGCGCCTCGATCAACTCACGGAAGTCGCGGCGGTTCAGCGGCCGCTGCTGCACCGGCAAGTTGCGTCGGCGGATCAGCCAGGCTTGGTTCGCCGCGGGCAAGGCATGCGAACGATGGGTGGCGCGGTTCAGCGCCTCGCGCGGTGCCAGGCCATCCGCGCCCAGCAGCTCGGCCAGCGCCTCGCGCGTCAACGGCTGTGCCCGCGCGCTGCCATCCGGTGCGTACCAGCGGCGATATTCGAGCGTAATGGGAGAAAACAGATTGCGCGGCGGCTTGACCGTGGCGCGCGCCTCGTCAGCATCGTCCAGTACCGGCGCCACCGCGCGCAGTCCGGCTGCCTGGGCGGCGGCGATGCGATCGAGCAGGATTTCGGCCTTGACCAGGTGGTCGTGGTAGGTCGCATGCCGGTCGCAGGCCTCGCGCGCCGGCAGGAAAAGAAAACGAAAGCGGGAACCAGGCTTGCCGATCACCGATGGCCCGACCTGAGCGGGGAAAACTGAACTGGACGCGCGCACGAACCGACCTGTTTGCCGGGGTCGACGCGGATGTCCTGCCGCGACGCCCCGGAGCTGGTGGACTGGCCGCCCTTGCCAAGCGGCCTCACAGGCACGATGGCACACGCCGGCGGCGCAAAATGTGGCACAGAGCTCATTCCGGGTTTGATCCCGTCGACGCTTGATTACCGCCACCGGCGTGAAAACAGGCATGATGGGCGGCTCGCTTCCTGCGCAACCCACGCGCGACCCGGCCCGCACCGTGCCGGCGACGCCTTGTTCGACCACGACCGATACCCCCATGACCACGACCTGCCCACCTCCCGCCGACGAAACGGACGCCGAACTGCTGGCGCAGGTACGCGCCGCCACCCGGCTGCTGCAGACCATCGCCGACGACCGCACGTTGCTGGAGCAGTTGCCCGTCGCCGAACGCCAGCAATTGCACCAGGCCGTGGCGCGGATGTACCACCCCGAACCCGGCACGCGCCGCATTCGCCTCAAGGCCGCGGAGAAACAGCGCCATGCCGCGCGCATCCAGGCCGAGGACACCGTGCTGAACCAGACCGGCATCCGCGCCCTGCGCCGCAAGCCGGTGTTCACCACGCCGAACCTGTTCGCGCCGGAAGGATTCCAGTCGCATGACGTGCCGCCGGCGGACGACGCCGCGCAACCGCGCGAGTCGGCCGAGCCGAAGCACTGCTACGTGTGCAAGCGGAAATACACCGCCATCCATTTCTTCTACGACCAGCTGTGCCCGGAATGCGCGGCGTTCAATTACGCCAAGCGCGGCGAGCTGGCCGACCTGCGCGGTCGGGCGGCCCTGCTCACCGGCGGCCGCGTGAAGATCGGCTACCAGGCCGGTTTGAAGTTGCTGCGCGCCGGCGCCGAGCTGATCGTCACCACGCGCTTCCCGCGCGACTCGGCGTCGCGCTACGCCGCCGAACCGGACTTCGCCGACTGGGGCCACCGATTGCAGGTGTACGGCCTGGACCTGCGCCACACGCCCAGCGTGGAGGCGTTCTGCCAGGAACTGGTGGCGACGCGGCCGCGGCTGGATTTCATCATCAACAACGCCTGCCAGACCGTGCGCCGTCCGCCGGAGTTCTACGCGCACATGATGGAAGGCGAGAGCGCCGCGCTGCACGAGCTGCCCGAGCACGTGCGCCGGCTGGTCGGCCACTACGAGGGCCTGCGCGGTTCGAACATCCTGCCTGAAACCGGTACCGCGACGAACCTGCCCGGGTTGACCCGCGCCGCCGAGCTGTCGCAGCTGCCGCTGCTGCCGGAAGAGCTGCTGGCGCAGAGCCACCTGTTCCCCGAGGCCCGGCTGGACCAGGACCTGCAGCAGGTCGACCTGCGTCAGCGCAACTCGTGGCGGTTGCTGATGGCCGAGGTGCCGTCGGTGGAACTGCTGGAGGTGCAGCTGGTGAACGCGATCGCGCCGTTCATCCTCAACGCGCGGCTGAAGCCGCTGCTGCTGCGCACGCCCGAGCGCGACAAGCACATCGTCAACGTGTCGGCGATGGAAGGCCAGTTCTACCGCAGCTTCAAGACCACCCGCCACCCGCACACCAACATGGCCAAGGCCGCGCTGAACATGATGACGCGCACCGCGGCCACCGATTACCACAACGACGGCATCCACATGAACAGCGTCGACACCGGCTGGGTGACCGACGAGGACCCGGCCGAGCTGGCGGCGAAGAAGGTGCGCGAGGAACGCTTCCACCCGCCGCTGGACATCGTCGACGGCGCCGCGCGCATCGTCGACCCGATCATCAGTGGCATCAACACCGGCGAGCACGTGTGGGGCCAGTTCCTGAAGGACTATCGGCCGACTGACTGGTGAATCCGGAGCATCCGCGAAATGGCGCCCGGCACCCGCGGGTACCGGGCGCGCCCCGCCTCACTGCCTGCTGGCGGTCTCTCCGCACTTGCCTTCGATACAGTTGAAGTCGACCCGGCTGCCGCGACCCACCACGACACCGACGTTCAGGTGCTTGGCAACGGGATGGCCGTCTTTCTCCAGGACCACCGTGTAGACACCGACGGGCAAGGGGTTGATGGCATAGCGGCCCTTCGCGTTGACCTGGCCCTCACGCTGGAGTCCCGTCGTCGTGCTTTGCACCAGGACGGTCTCGCCGGCCGGCGCCTTGCCGAACACCCGGCCAGCGGTTGCCTGCGCCTGGACAGTGACGGATACCGCCACGCCACTGATGGCGATGGCGGCTGCCAGCGCCATGCGTCCGGCGGTGAAACCGTGGTGACGCCGGGAATGACCGAGGGAGTGATTGTTGTTCATGAGAATGCCTCGTCTCGTTTCGTGACACCGTGGGGACATGAGCCGGTCCGGTGATCGGCATGTGGCTCATGGGGGATTCCTGGACGGTGCAGCCACACAGGTGCATGACTGTCGATCCATGGCCACCGGATCCCTAGCCACGCCAGGGGCCGGATGGCGCCTGCAACCTACGCCCGCTCCCCCTGCCGCCTAAGGGTCAAAGGTCACAAATCCCCTGCCATTGGCCACAAGTCATGGCCAACACGAAACGATTCACGCCGGACTACCGGATGTTGCGACAGACTGTTTCCCCGCTGCGCATTTCCAACGGCCGCGCGCGACCCTATGTTGCTCGCCATGCGCCAGCGGGCGCGAAGCAAGATCAGGAGCATTGCCATGATTGAACGCAGACCCTTCGACCGCCTGGGCGGAGCCGACCACGGCTGGCTCAAGGCGAAACACCACTTCTCGTTCGCCGGCTACCACGACGGCAATCGCATGGGCTGGGGCGCGCTGCGCGTGTGGAACGACGACACCATCGCGCCGCAAACCGGCTTCCCGCCGCATCCGCATGCGGACATGGAGATCATCACCTACGTGCGCGAAGGCGCGATCAGCCACCAGGACAGCCTGGGCAATGCCGGCCGCACCGAGGCCGGCGACGTGCAGGTGATGAGTGCCGGCACCGGCATCACCCACAGCGAGTACAACCGCGAGAACGTCACCACGCGCATCTTCCAGATCTGGATCATCCCCGACGAGAACGGCAAGCCGCCCTCGTGGGGCGCGCGGCCGTTCCCCAAGGGCGATCGGTCCGGGCGCTTCGTGGCGCTGGCCAGCGGCTTCAAGGAAGACACCGAGGCGCTCCCGCTACGCACCAACGCACGCGTGCTGGGCGTCACGCTGAAGGCCGGCGAGAGCACCGAATACACGCTGGCCCCCGGTCGCTACGCCTACCTGGTGCCGGCCACCGGCAAGGTGGACCTCAATGGCGTGCAACTGGACGCCCGCGACGGCGCGGCGATCCGCCAGGAGTCGACGCTGAAGGTCACCGCGCTGGAAGACGCCGAACTGGTGCTGGTCGACACCGCACCCTGAGCGTCGCGCGAAGCCGGGCGCGCCGGCTCCCTGAACGGAGCCGGCGCGGCCCGCTTCGAATTCGACCGCAAGACCCGGAGTGCCACGGCGGTTGCCGGTCCGTAGATTGCGCCTTGAGCGATAATCCGACGGAAGGAACAGCCATGAAGACTCCTGAAAAACAGGCCGCACGTGCCGCCACCCTCGCCGACCCGCGCTGGCTGGCGGTGCAGGCGCGCGACGCGCATGCCGACGGCAGCTTCTTCTACTCCGTGCGCAGCACCGGCGTGTACTGTCGCCCGTCCTGCGCGGCGCGCCCGGCCCGCCCCGAGAACGTGGCGTTCCACGCCACCGCCGCCGAAGCGGAACGCGCCGGCTTTCGCCCGTGCAAGCGCTGCCACCCCGACCAGCCGTCGCTGGCGCAGCAGCACGCGGCGATGGTCACCGCCGCCTGCCGCACGATCGAGCAGGCCGAGACGACGCCCACGCTCGAGCAGCTGGCGAAGCCGAGCGGGCTCAGTCCGTTCCACTTCCACCGCGTGTTCAAGGCGGTCACCGGGGTGACCCCGAAGCAGTACGCCGCGGCGCATCGCAACCGCCGCGTGCGCAGCGAGCTGGAACACGGCGCCTCGGTGACCACGGCGATCTTCGACGCCGGCTACAACGCCAGCAGCCGCTTCTACGAAACCGCCGACCGGGTACTCGGCATGACGCCTTCCAGCTATCGCGCCGGCGGCGTCGACAGCGCCATCCGCTTCGCCATCGGCGAATGTTCGCTGGGTGCGATCCTGGTGGCGCAGAGCGAACGCGGCGTCTGCGCGATCCTGCTCGGCGACGACCCGGACGCGCTGGCGCGCGACCTGCAGGATCGCTTCCCCAAGGCCACGCTGATCGGCGGCGACCGCGACTACGAGCGCCTGGTGGCGCAGGTGGTCGGTTTCGTCGAGAGGCCGGCGCTCGGTCTCGACCTGCCGCTGGACGTGCGCGGCACCGCGTTCCAGCAGCGCGTGTGGCGCGCGTTGCGCGACATCCCCGTCGGCAGCACCGCCAGCTACAGCGAGATTGCGCGGCGCATCGGTTCACCCAGGGCCACGCGCGCGGTGGCGCAAGCCTGCGCCAGCAACATGCTGGCGGTGGCGATCCCCTGCCATCGCGTGGTGCGCAACGACGGCGGCCTGTCCGGCTATCGCTGGGGCGTGCCGCGCAAGCGTGCGCTGCTGGAGCGCGAGGCACAGCGATGAACGCGCAGTTGCGTCCAGCTCCCGAAGCCGGGGCACGGCTGCAGGCATACAACTGGGTCGACCTCGCCGACGACCTTGATGCGCACGGCTGCGCGATGCTGCAGGCCCTGCTGTCGTCAGCGGAGTGCGTCGAACTGGCGCGCATGTACGCGGACGAGGCGCGTTTCCGCAGCCGTGTGGTGATGGGCCGCCACGGTTTCGGCCGTGGCGAATACCGCTACTTCAGCTATCCCCTGCCCGAGCTGGTGACCGCATTGCGCGGCACGGCCTATCCCCATCTGGCGCCGATTGCCAACCGCTGGAATGCGTCGATGGGCCTGCCCGTGCGCTACCCGGCCACGCATGCCGAATTCATCGAACGCTGCCATGCCGCCGGCCAGCAACGCCCGACCCCGTTGCTGCTGCAGTACGGCGCGGGCGACTACAACTGCCTGCACCAGGATATGTATGGCGAGCACGTGTTCCCGCTGCAGTTGGCGATCCTGCTGTCCGAACCGGGGCGCGATTTCAGCGGTGGCGAATTCGTGCTGACCGAACAGCGCCCGCGCATGCAGTCGCGCGCCGAGGTAGTGCCGTTGCGCCAGGGCGATGCGGTGGTGTTCGCGGTGCACCAGCGCCCGATGCAAGGCACGCGCGGCAGCTACCGGGTGAACCTGCGCCACGGCGTCAGCCGCGTGCGCAGCGGCCGGCGGCACACGCTCGGCATCATCTTCCACGACGCCACATGATCGGCGCCGACCTGTTCGCCGCGATGCCCGCCCCCTCCCGCCGGGACGAACCGCTGTGCGACGGCGCGATGGTGCTGCGCGGATTTGCGCTGGCCGACGAGGCGCCGTTGCTGCAGGCGATCGCGGCGATCGCGACACAGGCGCCGTTCCGCCATCTGGTCACGCCCGGCGGCTTGCGCATGTCGGTGGCCATGACGAACGCCGGCTCGCTGGGCTGGGTCAGCGATCGCAGAGGCTATCGCTACGATCCGTGCGACCCGCACAGCGGCCAGCCGTGGCCGGCGATGCCGCCGGTATTCCTGCGCCTGGCGGCCGCCGCTGCCGCGCACGCCGGCTTTGCCGACTTCGTGCCGGATGCCTGCCTGCTCAACCGCTACGAGCCCGGTGCGCGACTGAGCCTGCACCAGGATCGCGACGAGCGTGATTTCGGCCAGCCGATCGTGTCGGTATCGCTGGGCATCCCGGCGCTGTTCCTGTTCGGCGGCCCGCAACGCGCGGACCGCACGCAACGCGTGCCGCTGGCCCACGGCGATGTGGTCGTCTGGGGCGGCGCGGCGCGGCTGCACCATCACGGCGTGCTGCCGCTGAAGCCGAACCATCACCCGCTGCTGGGCGAGACCCGCATCAACCTGACGTTTCGTCGGGCGGGCTGACGCCGAGCCGGTGTCCGTACACCAGCTTGCCGCCCAGCCAGCCGGCCACGCCCAGGCACAGGAAGCCCAACACGCTCAAGCCGATCGCCAAAGCACCGGGGGCGATCAACGTAGTGCCCTGCAGGCGCAGGAACAGGCTGGTCACGTAGCAGGCCAGCGCGTACATCACCATGAGCATGTGGCGGTTGACGTCCTTGATGGCGGGGCTGTCCGTGCCGAGTTTGGCCAGTTCGAGCAAGCCCGCCAGCATGGCGGGAATCGAGAAACCGATTCCCGCCAACAACACGATGCCGGCAAACCGCCACGCCGGCTCGCCACAGGCCAGGCTGGCCAGATCCGCCGCCGTGGCCAGCGACCAGCAGGCGATCGGAAAGTGCACCAGGGCCGGGTGCAATGGATGGCGCATGGCGTCGACTCAGGCCAGCAGCAGGCTGAGCAAGGTCAGGAAACCGACCACCGCCACGCCGGCATGCACCAGTACCACAGCCTTCGGCGCAACCTGCTTGCGCAGGTGGAACGAGGCGAGATAGAAGCCGCCCAACGCGGCCAGCACCAGCAAGGCCAGCGCCGCGGTGAGCCGGCCCGGCGCCGAGCCCTGCAGCACCACGAGGATCAGCAGCACCAGGCCGCTGGCGCCGAGCAGCGCGTGCAGCAGCGAGATCGCCCACGGCGCCAGCTTGCCGCGCAGCACGCTGGAAGCCAGCACCAGACCGCCGATGGCGGCCACCGCAAAAACCAGAATCGCGTAGAGCAGCATGTCGTTTCCCCGATTGGCACGTTGATGAAGTGAGCAACATCCGATCCGATGCGGTGGGTTGCCCAAAGGTTCCCGCGCTCGACCACGGTGCAGGTGCCCGCGCCGCCGGGGCTTGCTACCCTCACTGGATCGTCCGGTTCGCGAGGCAGACATGACACCCACCCACGGCATCCACACCATCGACACCGGCTTCGTGCGGCCGCGGTTCGACGCGGCCTACCTCGTCGTGGAAAACGGCCGCGGCGCCTTCATCGACTGCGGCACCAACTTTTCCGTGCCGCGTATGCTGGCGGCGCTGGACAATGCCAGCCTCACGCCGGCGGACGTCGACTGGCTGATCCTCACCCACGTACACCTGGACCACGCCGGCGGTGCCGGTGAACTGATCGCGCAGTTGCCGAACGCGAAGCTGGTGGTGCATCCGCGCGGAGCGCGCCACATGATCGACCCCTCAGTGCTGTGGGCCGGCGCCAGCGCGGTGTACGGCGAGTCGGTGATGGAACAGACGTATGGGCGGCTGCGCCCGATCCCGGCCGGGCGCGTGGTCGAGGCGGCAGACGGCCATGTCGTCGACCTTGCCGGCCGCGCCCTGCGCTGCCTCGACACGCCGGGCCACGCACGCCACCACAACGCCATCCACGACGCGCGTGCCAACGTCTGTTTCACCGGCGACGTGTTCGGCCTCTCCTACCGCGACTTCGACACCGCGAACGGCCCGTTCATCCTGCCCACCACCTCGCCGGTGCAGTTCGATCCGGAGGCGCTGCACGCGTCGATCGAGCGGCTGCTCGCGCTGCAACCCGAGGCGATGTACCTCACCCATTACGGCCGGGTGGAAAGTGTCGAGCGTCTGGCCGCCGACCTGCATGCGCAGATCGACGCGATGGTGGCCCTCGCCCGCGCCGCACACGGCCGGCCCGACCGGCATGCGGTGCTGGTGGAATCGCTCACCGACCTCTACGCCACCCGCGCCGAAACCCATGGCTGGAAGCAGGGGCGCGATGCGCTGCGCCAGTTGCTGGGCATGGACATCGAACTGAACACGCAGGGGCTGGAGGTGTGGCTGGACCGCTGAGCGCCTGCGGCGGTTTCATTTGCCGCGTACGTCCTGCCGCTCTTTCGCCAGACGCGCCTCGAAGCGCGGTTCCGCCGCCGCGGCATAGGCGCGGCAGGCACCGGTGTCGATCAAGGCCGCCGAATCATGCTCGCGATCGCGCGCGGTGATCTTCTGTATGAAGCCGCTGGCCTCGGGGTGCGGGGTGATCAGGATGTCGCACGGCAGCGCGGCGACCGTCGCAAAGGAGCGGCGAAAAGCTGCCACGCGCGCCGGCTCGTCGCTGTAGCGGAAGCCGTCGCGGGCGAGCGCGGTGAGGCTGTCGACGTAGGCCAGGGTCAGGCAGCGCCCCTGCTCGCACGAGCGCCAGGTCCACGAGGTGCTGCCGGGCGTGTGGCCGGGCGTGTAATGCGCCGTGACCGCGATCGGCCCCACCCGCACCGCCGCACCATCGGCGACGACTTGCACCGCGGCCACTGCCGGGTAGCGTGTCGCCATGCCGTACTGCGGGTCGTCCGGATCGTCGCCGCCGGAACGCAGCTCCTTCGCCCCGGCCGCACTGGCCGCCACCGTGGCGCCGCTGTCGTGCGCCAGCCGTGCGATGGCGCCGGCGTGATCGAAGTGGGCGTGCGAGTTGAGGATCAGCTTGACGTCGCGCAGATGGAAGCCGAGCGCGCGAATGTTCGCCTCGATCTGCGGTGCGTTGGCTGGCAGGGTGCCGTCGATCAGCACGTGGCCTTGCGGCGAGGTGAGCAGGATCGCGCTCAGCCCCTGCGAGCCCACGTACCAGCTGTTGCCGTAGATGTGGAACGGCTGCTGCGGCGCGCTCCAGCGCGCCTCATCTGCCTGCGCAACATTCGCCACCGCGAAGGCGACGACCAACCACAGCACGCGAAAAAATGGACTCATGCGGGGGAACTCCGTGGGGACGAAGCCGCCATGCTGGCCGGCAGCGCGGCGCTGACGCGGGCGCAGCGCGGGCAAATTGCAAGCGCAACCTGCTCAGGCCAGCCGCGTGCCGTTCGGTACCGGGCGTTCGATCGCGGTGAGCACCACGCCTTCGTCGGTGGGAAAGCCGGTGAGCAGGAACTGCGAGCGGAATGGGCCGATCTGCTTTTCGGGGAAGTTGATCACCCCCACCACCTGCCGGCCGAGCAGGTCGTCAGCATGGTACAGCGCGGCGATCTGCGCACTGGTCTTTTTCTCGCCGTAGGGGCCGAAGTCCACCCACACTTTCCACGCCGGCTTGCGCGCCTCGGGAAACGGTTCGACCTTCGTCACCGTGCCGGCGACAACCAGCACTTTCTCGAAATCGGCCCAGCTGATCTCGGGGGCATTCGCTGCACTCATCCTTCCAACCTCGTCTGCAGGCAATCGCGGCCCTGTTGCCACCAGTAGCTGACCTGGGCCGCAAGATAACCGAATGGCCGGTGGGTGTTGTCCAGGCCATAGCCGGCAAAACGTTTCCAGCCATCGTCGCCCTCGGCGATCGCCGCCGCCAGCAGCTCGCCGGCCGCGCAGGTCGGCGCCAGGCCGTGACCACCGAACGCCTGCGCCCACCACAGGCCGTCGTCGCTGCCGCCGATCTGCGGCATCTGGTGACGCGCGTAGCTCATCAGGCCCGACCACGCGTAGTCGATCCGCACGCCTTTCAATTGCGGGAACACCCGCAGCAGGTCCCGCGTCAGCAGGCGCTGCACGGCGCGCGGCGAACGGTTGAGCACCGAGATGCGCCCGCCCCACAGCAGCCGCGTGTCCGGCAGCGCGCGGTAGTAGTCGAACGCGAAACGGCTGTCGTAGATCGCCGCGCGGGTGCGCAGGCATTCGTCCAGGCGCGCGCCGAGCGGCTCGGTGACCATCACGTAGGTGGCGATCGGCAGAATCGCCCGGTCGATCGGCTTGCGCAGTCCGGCGAGGTAACCGCCGCAGGCCAGCACGACCTGGTCGGCCAGCAGCTCGCCCTGCTCGGTACGCACTCGCCATTGCAGCCCTTCGCGGGTGAGGCTGCGCACGCCGCTGTGCTCATGGATGCGCACGCCCTGCCCGGCCGCCGCCGCGGCCAGACCGATCGCGTAGTTGAGCGGGTGCAGGTGCAACGCGTCACGCTCGTACAGGCCGTCGTGGTAGCGCTCGCTGTGAATTCGTTCGCGCAACTCCGCTTCGGGCAACCACTGCCAGTTCACGCCGTAGTGTTCGGCCAGCAATTGCTGGCGCTGGCGCAGTACTGCCGGGTCGCGAAACCAGTTGGCCCAGATCACTCCTTCATCGACCGCATCGCAGGGGATGGCGTACTCGGCGACACGCTGGCGGATGCGCCCCACCGCCGCGGTGGTCAGCTTGAACAAGGCTTGCGCACGCGCTTCGCCCAACTGGTCGAGCAGCGATTGCTCGCCCAGCGAGTACCCGGCGAACACGAAACCCCCGTTGCGGCCTGAGGCGCCGAAACCGACCTGCTCGCGCTCCAGCAGCACCACGTCGCGCACGCCGCGCTCGGCCAGGCCGAGAGCCGTGTTCAAGCCGGCAAAGCCGCCGCCGACCACGGCGACGCGCGCGTGCGCGCGACCTTGCAGCGGCGCATGTGCGGCGTACGGCGTCGCGGTGGCGCGGTACCAGGAGGTGGCCGAGGGTTTCATGCCGTGCGGCAGGCCGAGCGACGGTTCAAAGCTGGCCGAGGAACTCTCGCACGGTGGGCGCGAGTTTCGGGTCCTGCATCGCCATGTGCATGGTGGCGCGCACCAGCCCGGCCTTGTTGCCGCAGTCGAAGCGGGTGCCTTCGAAGCGGTAGGCCAGCACCTTGCCCTGCTCCTTCAGCAGCGCGTCGATCGCGTCGGTGAGCTGGATCTCGCCACCGGCGCCGGGCGTGGTCTGCTCCAGCAGCTGGAAGATGCGGCCCGGCAGCACGTAGCGGCCGACCACCGCCAGGTTCGATGGCGCGTCGGCCGGCTTGGGTTTCTCGACCATGCTGCGGATCTGCGCGCTGCGCGCGTCGACCGGCACGGCATCGACGATGCCGTACTTGTCGGTCTGGTCGTGCGGCACTTCCTCCACCGCGATCACGCCGGCGGACTGCGCCTCGGCCAGCTCGGCCATCTGCCGCAGCGCACCCTTGCCCGCACCATTCCAGATCAGGTCGTCGGGCAGGATCACGCCGAACGGCTCGTCGCCGACCACCGGCTTGGCGCACAGCACGGCATGGCCCAGGCCGAGCGCCTCGGGCTGGGTCACGAAGATCGCCCGCACGTGTCGCGGCAAGGTGCCCTGCACCAGCTTCAACAGCTCGGCCTTGCCCTTCTCGTGCAGCTTCGATTCCAGCTCGTAGGCCTTGTCGAAGTAGTCGGCGATCGCGTGCTTGTAGCGGTTGGTGACGAACACCAGGGTGTCGGCGCCTGCCTCCACCGCCTCGTCGACGGCGTACTGGATCAGCGGCTTGTCGAGCACCGGCAGCATTTCCTTGGCGACCACCTTGGTCGCCGGCAGGAAACGCGTGCCGAGTCCGGCCACGGGAAACACCACTTTTCGCAAGGGCTTGCTCACTCATTGATCTCCGGGTTGGCGCGGCGGATCGACACCACGTTGTCCGGCTGCGCCGCTTCGCTCCAGCGGAACGAGGGCAGCAGGCTGGACACGCAGCGGCGAAGTTCTTCCTCATCGAAAACGTCGGCCGCCTCGGCGGCCTTGTGCAGCAGGGCCTGCAGCAACTCCCACGACACCTCGCGATGCTGTGCCAGGAAGATCTTGGCGTGCGCGGTGGCGCTGTAGTTCTCCAGCGGGTGGAACAGTTCCTCGAACAGCTTCTCGCCCGCACGCAGGCCGGTGTAGACGATCGGGATCTCGCTGCCCGGCTTCTTGCCGGCGAGGCGGATCATCTGCTCGGCCAGGTCGCGGATCTTCACCGGCTCGCCCATGTCCAGCGCAAAGATCTCGCCGCCCTCGCCGATGCTGGCGGTCTGCAGGATCAGCTGGCAGGCCTCGGGGATGGTCATGAAGTAGCGCGAAATTTCCGGGTGCGTCACGGTGACCGGGCCGCCGTCGCGGATCTGCCGGCGGAACAGCGGCACCACCGAGCCGGCCGAATCGAGCACGTTGCCGAAACGCACCGTCATGAAGCGGGTCCTGGTGTGCGCATCGAGGTTCTGGCAATAGATCTCCGCCACACGCTTGCAGGCCCCCATCACGCTGGTGGGGTTCACCGCCTTGTCGGTGGAGATCAGCACGAAACACTCCACCCCGGCCGCGCAGGCCGCATCGGCCACCGTGCGCGTGCCCAGCACGTTGTTCACGAACGCGGCACGCAACTGGCCCTGCAGCATCGGCACGTGCTTGTACGCTGCAGCGTGGAACACCACCTGCGGCTGCGCTTCGGCAAATATCTTGCGCATCGCCGTCTGATCGCCGCAATTGGCCAGGACACCGTCGAGGATCAGCTCGGGGAAGTGGTTGCGAAGCTCCTGCGTGATCCGGTACAGGTTGTACTCGCTCATTTCCACCACGGTCAGCGCCTGCGCACCGAGTCGCGCCACCTGCCGGCACAATTCCGAGCCGATCGAGCCGCCACCGCCGGTGACCAGCACACGCCGCCCGCTCAGGGTGTTGCGGATCGCGGTCCAGTCCAGCTCCACCGCGTCGCGGCCGAGCAGATCCTCGATCGCCACTTCCTTGATCTGGTTCAACTGGGCGCGACCCGCCACGATGTCCTCGATGCGCGGCACCGTGCGGTAGGGCAGATCCGTGCTGTCGCACAAGGCCACCACGCGCCTCATTTCGGCCGTGGTGGCACCGGGCATGGCAATCAGCAGCATGTCCGCCGCCGCGCTGCGCGCCAGCTCGGGCAGCTTGTCGAGCCGACCCAGCACCGGGCGGCCGTTGATGCTGGCGCCACGCAAGCTGGGCGTATCGTCGACGAAGCCGACCACAGCGTAGCGGTTGTCGCGGCGCAGGTCGCGCGACAATACCTCGCCGGCACGATCGGCCCCCACGATCAGCACCCGCTTCGCATCGCTTCCCTTGAACAGGTCGGCGCGACTGTCCTTCCAGTAGCGATAAGCCAGCCGCGGCCCGCCCAGCAATATGGCAAGCAGGCCGGGATACAACACGAACACCGAGCGCGGCACACCCAGCAAACGGTTGTAGAAAAACAGGCACAAGCCGATCGCCAGCGCGCCGATGACCACGGCACGCATGATGTTCCACAGGTCCGGCAGGCTGGCGAAGCGCCAAACGCTCTTGTAGAGCCCGGTCCAGCGGAAGATCAGTCCCTGTACCAGCAGCACGATCGGGAACTCGAGCAACTGGAAGCTGAACACCTCGTCCGGGCGCAGCGTGTAACGCAGCCATTTGGCGACCCACCAGGCCAGCACCACCATCAGCAGGTCGTGGACCACGACCGCCACTCGCGGATGAATGAAACCGACAAGCTTACGCAGTGACATGGAGGGCCTTGCTCGGGTGGCGCCGCACCAGGCGACGCTTCAGATACAACCACATGATCGCCGCGCCAGCATAAACGACCATGGTAATCGCCAGGGCGGCATGCAGATGACTCCAGGCCAACCAGGCCAGCGGTGCCGCCACCAGCAGATTCCAGCCGAGGTAGGCCGCGTCCACCCGGGCGTGACTGCCGGTACGGCGCGCCAGCCACTGGTAAAGATGTTCGCGGTGGGCACTGTACCAGCGACGCCCACGCCACATCCGCGCTAGCAGGGTGAGGCTGGCATCCGCCACGAATGCCGACGACAGGATCAAGGCCGGCCACAGCCACGCCGGGTCCAGCCGCCACAGCATGGCCGTGAACGCAAACACCAGCAAGCCCACGCTGCCGCTGCCCACGTCACCCATGAAGATCCGCGCCGGCGGCCAGTTGAAACACCCGAACGCCAGCGCCGATGCCGCCAGGCAGGCGGAGGCAAGCGCGAGCGCGGGCTGGTGCGCGGCCCACGCCATCACCGCCATGCCGCTACCCACGAAGGCGGCCTGCTGCGCCAGCAAGCCGTCGATGCCATCCATGAAGTTGTGCAGGTTGATGCTCCACGCCCCGCCGACCAGCAGCAACGGCAACCACCACCACGAGGGTGACCACGCCTGCAGGCCGACGCACAGCAAGGCGCAGGCGAGCAACTGCACGGCCAGTCGCGGCCAGGCCGGAAGCGAACGATGGTCGTCCCACCAACCCGCCAGCGCCACCAGCAGCAAGGCCGCGCAGGACAAGCCCAGCAACTCTGCCGAGGGAGATGTCGCGCGCAGGCTCCAAGTCACGCCGGGCAGACAAACCAGCATGGCGACAACGATGCCGATGCCGCCGCCGCGGGGTGTCGGCAACTGGTGCGAACGGCGTTGCCCGGGCAAGTCGAGCATGCCGCGCCGACGCGCGTAGCCAATCGCACCGCGCACCAGCATTGCGGTGATCAGGAAGGCCGCCAGCAACCATCCGATGGTCGTCAGCATCATCATGTCATTCGCCGGCCACCCCGTGGATCGGCCGGATCGTGCTCCAGCTCTTGCAGCTGGGACATTGCCAGTGGTGTGCCTTGGCGCCGAACCCGCAACGATTGCAGCGGTACATCGCCTGCCCTTCGAGCAGCTTGCGGGTGAGATCGCGCAGGATCAGGAAATTCTCCCGCGCCTCGCCCTCGATCTTGTCCATCGTGGCGTCGAGCAGGGTCATCAGGCCACGCACCGAGGGCCGCTGGCGCAACTGCGCGGTAAGGAAGTCGATTGCCACCCGCTCGCCGTCCCGCTGGCGGTACAGGTTGGTCAACGCCAGGATCGGCGAGACGCCGTGGTAGCGCGCCATCAGGTCGCGCAGGAAGGTCTCGGCGCGATCCATCTGCTGCGCACGGGCATAACTGTTGAGCAGGGGCGGCAGGATGTCGGGGGTGAAGGCGCTGTCGGCCTTGATCGCCGCCTCGAATGCATCGATGGCTTCGGCGTGCTGGCCATCCTCGGCATGCAGGCGTCCGGTGATCATGAACGCACGCACGCAGTCGGGCTGGCACTCGAACGCCTGATGCAGGTACTCCCGTGCCTCGGCGCGGGCCCCATGCTGGCGCGCGCGCTCGGCCAGCTCGCAGTAGAACTGGGCAATCATCGGCGCCTCGTCCTCGCCGGTCATCACCTCCAGCCGTCGCGCGTGCTCGATCGCCTTGTGCCAGTCGCGCTCATGCTGGTAGATGGCGATCAGATGGCGCAGCGCCGAAGGCGCATGCGAGTTCATCGCCACCAGGTCGGCGAACAGGGCCTCGGCGCGATCGAGCAGGCCCGAACGCATGTAGTCCTCGCCGAGCTCCAGCAGGGCCACGGTCTTCATCGCGTCGGTCAGGCCCGGCCGCGACACCAGGTGCTGGTGCAACCGGATCGCCCGGTCCACTTCGCCGCGACGCCGGAACAGGTTGCCCAGGGCGAGATGCGTCTCCACCGTGTCGCGATTGTATTCGGCGAGTTTCAGGAAGACTTCGATGGCCTTGTCCTGCTCTTCGTTGAGCAGGTAGTTCAGGCCGCGGAAATAATCCGACGACAGTGCGCTGACGTCGACGCCGACGCGCCGCGCGAACATCAGGCGCGACGCCCACCAGCCCAGCACGAACGCGGCAGGGAGCAAGGCAGCCAGCACATACAGGGGATTCATGGCTTGCCTGGCGGCTTCCCGTCCGCGCCTGGAGTGCGTCGCGAACGTCGTGGCCGCACACCGAGCCACGCGGTCACCCCACCCAGCAGCCAGCCCACCACCAGGGCGCCCAGCAGCGCGGCCCCCTTGGGCAACGGCAACCGGACAAAGCCGAAGTCGTAACCGACCATTTCCGCGTTCAATGCGCCCAGCACGATGCCGGCGGCGACGAAAACGGCCAGGATGATGAGGGCAAGCAATCGCATGCCCGAACTTTACCCGATTGGCGCAGTCGGGCACAGGCGCCGGCGCACGTGGCCGTCGCGCAGGCAAAAAGAAGGCAGGACCGGCTCGCGCCGCCTGCCTTGCATGCTCCGGTCGATGGACTCAACCGGCAGGGTTCTCCAGGTCCAGATTGACGCGTTCGCGCAATTCCTTACCCGGCTTGAAGTGGGGAACGTGCTTGCCCGGCAGGGCTACCGCCTCGCCAGTCTTGGGGTTGCGTCCCATCCGCGGCGGCCGGTAATGCAGCGCGAAGCTGCCGAAACCGCGCACCTCGATGCGTTCGCCCTGGGCCAGCGCCAGGCTCATCTGCTCGATGACGCTCTTGACGGCCATCTCGACGTCGGCAAACGCGAGGTGGGTCTGGCGCCTGGCCAGTGCTTCGATCAATTCGGATTTGGTCATGGGCCCCAATGTCCGTGACGTGAAACGGCGGGGCGGCGATGTGCCGCCCCGCGTCGTGCCTGCAACGAGATCAGTCGGCCTTGTTGAACTGTTCCTTCAACAACGCGCCGAGCTTGGTCGTGCCACTGGCGGCCGAAGAGTAGTCCACCGCGGCCTCGGGAGCGTCTTCCTCGTCCTTGGCGCGAATCGAGAGCGCCAGCTGGCGACCCTTGCGATCCATGCCGGTGAACTTGGCCTCGACCTTGTCGCCCACCTTCAGGTGCTGGGTGGCGTCGTCGATGCGCTCCTTGGCGATGTCGTTGGCGCGCAGGTAACCCTCCACGCCCTCGCCCAGGTCGATCACGGCGCCCTTGGCGTCGACTTCCTTGACCGTGCCATTGACGATGCTGCCGCGCGGATTGGCCGCCATGAACTGGCCGAACGGATCCTGCTCCATCTGCTTGATGCCGAGGCTGATGCGCTCGCGCTCCGGGTCGACGGCCAGCACCACGGCCTCGATCTCCTCGCCCTTCTTGAAGTCGCGCACGAGGTCTTCGCCGGACACCTGCCAGGAGATGTCGGACAGGTGCACCAGGCCGTCGATGCCGCCTTCCAGGCCGATGAACACGCCGAAGTCGGTGATCGACTTGATCTGGCCGGAGACCTTGTCGCCCTTCTTGTGCATGGCGGCGAAGGCTTCCCACGGGTTCGAACGGGTCTGCTTGATGCCCAGCGAGATGCGGCGACGCTCTTCATCCACGTCCAGCACGGTCACTTCGGTCTCGTCGCCGACCTGCACCACCTTGGCCGGGTTGACGTTCTTGTTGGTCCAGTCCATCTCGGACACGTGCACCAGGCCTTCCACGCCCGGCTCGATCTCGACGAAGCAGCCGTAATCGGTGACATTGGAGACCTTGCCGAAGATGCGGCTGCCGACCGGGTAGCGACGCGAGATGTTCACCCACGGGTCGTCGCCCAGCTGCTTCAGGCCCAGCGACACGCGGTTGCGCTCCTTGTCGTACTTCAGCACGCGCACGTCCAGCTCGTCGCCGACGTTGACCACCTCGGACGGGTGACGCACGCGCTTCCACGCCATGTCGGTGATGTGCAGCAGGCCGTCGATGCCGCCCAGATCCACGAACGCGCCGTAGTCGGTGAGGTTCTTCACCACGCCCTTGACGACGGCGCCCTCGACCAGGCGCTCCAGCAGCTTCTCGCGCTCCTCGGAGAACTCGGTCTCGACGACGGCGCGGCGGCTGACCACCACGTTGTTGCGCTTGCGGTCCAGCTTGATGATCTTGAACTCGAGTTCCTTGCCCTCGAGGTAGGTCGGCTCGCGCACCGGGCGCACGTCGACCAGCGAACCGGGCAGGAACGCGCGGACGTCCTTGATGTCGACGGTGAAGCCGCCCTTGACCTTGCCGGAAATCATGCCGACGATGGTCTCTTCCTTGTCGAACGCCTGCTCCAGGTCGTCCCACACCATCGAGCGCTTGGCCTTCTCGCGCGACAGCTTGGTCTCGCCGAAACCGTCCTCCAGGGCTTCGAGGGCAACCTTCACCTCGTCGCCAACCTGCACCTCCAGCACACCTTCCTCGCTCTTGAACTGCTCGATCGGGACGATGCCTTCGCTCTTCAGGCCTGCATTGATCACGACGACGTCGTTGCGGATTTCCACGACGATGCCGGTGACGATGGCGCCGGGCTTCAGCTTGGAGATGGCCTGCTGGCTCTGTTCAAACAGTTCGGCAAAACTTTCAGTCATGTTGATTCCATAGTGGGAAAAGACCTTAGGGCTCGCTGCGCCAGGTTGGGTGTTGCGCACGAACTTCCCGGTCCACCGGTTGGGGGTGGCCGCGACGGCCCTTCGGGCCGAACGTTGTCACCGTGGGTCAACCCCTGCCGCGGCAGGGGCACAAAAGCCGCCGCGCAATCCGCTCAGGACTGCACGACGGCGAGCACTTTAGCCACGACCTCGTCGATGGCCATGCCGGTGGTATCCACCAGCACCGCGTCATCGGCGGGCTTGAGTGGCGCGACCGCACGCGATGCATCGCGGCTGTCACGCGCCTCAATTTCGCGCTGAAGGCCGGCAAGTGTAACGCTGAGCCCCTTTTCCTTCAACTGCTTATAGCGCCTTTTCGCCCGCTCGGCGGCGCTTGCGGTGAGGAAAACCTTGAACGCGGCATCCGGGAAGATCACCGTACCCATGTCGCGCCCATCCGCGACCAGCCCGGGCGCCTTGCGAAAGCCCAATTGCAGCGCCACCAGGGCCTCGCGGACGCTGGGCATGGAGGCAATCGCCGACGCCGCCGCACCGGCCGTTTCGGTGCGCAATTCGTCGGTGGCGTCGTGTCCGTTGACGATCACCCGGCTGCCGCCTCCCGTCTCGGCGGCGCGGAACTGGATCTTCGTCGTTTGCGCGCAACGGGTCATCGCGTCGGCATCGGACAGGTCCAGCCCGGCCATGCCGGCGGCGTAGCCCACCGCGCGATACAGCGCCCCGGAATCCAGCAGGCGCCAGCCCAGCCGCTCCGCCACCAGCGCGCTGATCGTGCCCTTGCCCGACCCGGACGGCCCGTCGATGGTGAGCACGGGAACGGCGGCGGCATGGCTCATCGAAGCATCCTGGCGGCTTGGAAAGCGGGCAGTCTAACGCGTTGACCCTCCCCCGGACGCGTGCTATCCATCCCGTTTCCCGCCCTGCCCGCCATAGGTCCATTGCTTCATGAACGAGCTGCGCCGCGAGTTCGAGCAAGCTGCCGAGGATGTCAAAGGCCTGACCAGACGGCCGGACAACGACACCCTGCTCAAGCTCTATGCCCTGTACAAGCAGGGTACCGAAGGCGACCTCAAGCGGACCCAGCCGGGCTTTTTCGATTTCGTGGGCACCGCCAAGCACGAAGCCTGGGCGCAGTTGAACGGCGTTCCGGTCGAGGAAGCCATGCGCCGCTACATCGCCCTGGTGCAGCAACTGCTGGCCTGACGGCTTCCCTGCCCGCTTGCATTTGCAGGCCCATTGCCGGCACATTCATACGATCGTTTGAAGCCGCGTGGATCGCATGAACTACCCCAAGCTGTTCGCCCCGCTGAACCTGGGCCACGTCACCTTGCCCAACCGCATCCTGATGGGTTCGATGCACACCGGGCTGGAAGATCGCGCCCGCGACTACGACAAACTGGCCGCCTATTTCGCCGAACGCGCCCGCGGCGGCGTGGGGCTGATGGTCACCGGCGGCATCTCGCCCAGCATCGAGGGCTGGCTGAAACCGTTCGGCGGCCGCCTCACGATGCCCTGGCACAAGCCGCGCCACCACAAGCTCACCGCGGCCGTGCACGCCGAAGGCGGCCGCATCTGCATGCAGATCCTGCACGCCGGGCGCTATGGCTATCACCCGCTGTCGGTGGCGCCGTCGCGGATCAAGTCGCCGATCACGCCGTTCACCCCGCGCGCGCTGTCGCCGCGCGGAATCGAGCGCACCATCGGCGACTTCGTCCGCTGCGCGCAACTGGCTCGGGAGGCCGGCTACGACGGCGTCGAGGTGATGGGTTCGGAGGGTTACCTGATCAACGAGTTCATCGCCGCGCGCACCAACCGGCGCGACGACGCCTGGGGCGGCGATGCGCCGCGGCGCATGCGCTTTCCGGTGGAGATCGTGCGGCGCACGCGCGAGGCCGTCGGCCGCGACTTCATCATCATCTACCGGCTGTCGATGCTGGACCTGGTCGACGACGGCCAGGCCTGGGACGAGATCGTGGCCTTGGCCAAGGCCGTCGAGGCCGCCGGCGCCAGCATCATCAACACCGGCATCGGCTGGCACGAGGCGCGCGTGCCGACCATCGTCACCAGCGTGCCGCGCGCCGGTTTCGCCTGGGTCACGCGCCGACTCATGGGCGAGGTTTCCATCCCGCTGGTGGCCACCAATCGCATCAACATGCCGGAGGTGGCCGAACGCATCCTCGCCGATGGCGACGCCGACATGGTCTCGATGGCACGCCCGCTACTGGCCGACCCGGCCTGGGTGAACAAGGCCAAGGCCGGACGCAGCGAACGCATCAACACCTGCATTGCCTGCAACCAGGCCTGTCTGGATCACGTGTTCCAGAACAAGCGCGCCAGTTGCCTGGTCAACCCGCGCGCCTGCCACGAAACGGAGTTGCGGATCGAGCTGGCCAGCGTGCCCAAGCGCATCGCAGTGATCGGCGCAGGCCCCGCCGGCATGGCCTGCGCCAGCACACTGGGCGAGCGCGGCCACCAGGTGACCCTGATCGACCGCGCCGACGAGATCGGCGGCCAGTTCAACCTCGCCAAGCAGATCCCGGGCAAGGAAGAGTTCCACGAGACCCTGCGCTACTTCGGCCACCAGTTGCGCGATGCCGGCGTCGAGCTGCGGCTGGGCGAGAACGCCGACGTCGCCATGCTGCGCGCCGGCGGCTACGACGAGGTGGTCATCGCCACCGGCGTCATCCCGCGACGGGTCGATTTCCCGGGCAGCGACGACCCGCGCGTGCTGGGCTATCTCGACGTGCTGGCGCGGCACCGGCCGGTCGGCGCAAGGGTGGCGATCATCGGCGCCGGCGGCATCGGCTTCGACCTGGCCGAGTATCTCGTCGAACACGCGCCCTCGCCCACCACCGACGTCGCCCGCTGGACGCGCGAATGGGGTGTGGACATGGCCCTGCATTCACGCAGCGGCCTGCTGCCGGCGCAGCCGGAGACACCGGCGCGGCAGGTCTGGCTGCTCCAGCGCAGCGAGGGACGTCCGGGCGCCCGGCTCAACAAGACCACCGGCTGGGTGCATCGCGCCACCCTGAAGGCCAAGCAGGTGACCATGCTGGGCAAGGTCGGCTACGAGCGTTTCGATGACCAGGGCCTGCACATCACGCTCGATGGCCAGCCGCAGATCCTGCCGGTCGACAACGTGGTCGTCTGCGCGGGCCAGGAGCCCGATCGTCGATTGGCCGATGCCCTCATCGCCGCCGGCATGAGCGTGCACGTGATCGGCGGCGCCGACGTGGCTGCGGAGCTCGATGCCAAACGCGCCATCGCGCAGGGCACGGCGCTGGCGGCGCGACTCTGAGCTGGCTGCGGCCACGTCAGCGTGGCGCGCCACAAAAGAAAGCGCCCCGCAAAGTGCGACGCATCAACATGGGTTCAGGGGGGAGTTGAACCAGATGTCGTATTTAGCGTCGCTGCGGGGCGAGGGCCACCGCCACTGGGGGAGGGGATAGTGGGGTGACGGGCGCATTTTATGATCGACCGAATAAAGTATCTAATATATATTTACGGTCGTTTTGATTTGATTTCCCTATATGTTCGATCTCCGCCAGTTGCGCTATTTCGTGGCCGTCGCCGAGGAGCTGAGCTTCACCCGGGCAGCCCTGCGCCTGCATCTGTCGCAGCCACCGCTGTCGCAGCAGATCAAGTCGCTGGAGCAGGACCTCGGCGTGCGCCTGCTGGAACGCAGCAAGCGCCACGTCTCCCTGACCGAGCCCGGGCGAGTATTCCTCGAACATGCCCGGCAGATACTGGCCAAGGCGGATGAGGCGCGCCGCCAGGTCGTCGCCGTGGCGGCTGGCCACAGCGGCCACCTGCGCCTGGCCTACACCGTGTCCGCCTCGTTCCACCCGGCCCTGCCGCGCATCCTTCTGCGCTATGGGCAACTGGCACCCAAGGTGGGACTGAAGCTCAGCGAGATGTACACCGAACCGCAATTTGCCGCCCTGCTGGGCGGCGAGATCGATGCCGGCTTCGTGCGTGGCGAACCGGCACACCTGCAGGACGCGCGCAACCTGCGGCTCAGCGTGATCGATCGCGAACCGCTGTTGCTGGCCATGCCGACGGGGCACCGGCTGGCCGGTCGCAGCAGCGTGAGCCTCGCCGAAGTCGGTGGCGACGCCTTCGTGTCGCAGCCACGGGCGCTGGCCGCGACGCTGTACGACCGGCTGGTGACGCTCGCGCAGCACGCGGGGTTCCAGCCCGCCATCGTCCAGCACGCCCAGCAGATCAACGGCTTGCTGGCGCTGGTCGCCGCCGGATTGGGACTGGCACTGGTGCCGTCGAGCCTGCGGACAGTGCGGCTGCCCGGCGTCGTCTATGTGCCGCTGGAAGACCCCGACGCTTTCCTGTTGCTGGCCGTGGCCTGCCGGGCCAACGATCCCTCGCCGGCGCTGCAGCAGTTCCTGGCCACCGTGACGGAAGTGGCCGTCGCGCCGGGCTTGTGAGCTCCCGCTGGTCTGGTTATACTTGTGCGCTTGAGTTTTTCATTTGGTGTCAGGAGCCTGCCGTGAAGGTGCTTAATTCTCTGAAGTCCGCCAAGGCGCGGCACCGCGACTGCAAGATCGTGCGTCGTCGCGGCAAGGTGTTCGTGATCTGCAAGAGCAACCCGCGTTTCAAGGCTCGCCAGCGCTGAGTCATCGCGCCAGGCGTGTCAGCAGAAAGGCCGCGCGAGCGGCCTTTTTCGTGCGTGCGTGAAGCGGTCTCACCCACCGTTCAGTCGTAACGGACGTCGATGATCTCGTAGTGCTTGACGCCGTTGGGGGCGGTGAACTCGAAACTGTCCCCGGCGCTCTTGCCGATCAGGGCGCGGGCGATCGGCGAGGAAACGGCGATCAGGTTCTGCTTGATGTCCGCCTCCAGGTCACCGACGATCTGGTAGGTCACCGCGGCCCCGCTGTCCTCGTCCTCCAGATCGACGGTCGCACCGAAAACCACCCGCTTGCCCGCGTTGAGCCGCGACACGTCAATGACCTCGGCGGTGGACAGCAGGCCTTCGAGCTGGGCGATGCGCCCCTCGGTGAAGCTTTGCAGCTCGCGCGCGGCGTGGTACTCGGCGTTCTCCTTGAGATCGCCGTGCGCCCTCGCCTCCGCGATGGCCGCGATGATGCGCGGGCGTTCGGTGGACTTCAGTCGCTCCAGCTCCGCGCGCAGGCGTTCGGAACCGGTTTTGGTGATCGGGGCACGACTCATGCGCTCAGCTCCTTATGCAGTTCCTGCAGGCTGTGGACCTCGCCGTTGCCGCGGAAATCCAGCGAGTGCACCAGCGCGCGGGCGCCGGCCACCGTGGTGGAGTAGGTGACGCGATGCTGCAGCGCCTCGCGGCGGATCGAGAAGGAATCGGCGATCGCCTGTTTCCCCTCGGTGGTGTTGACGATATAGACGATTTCGCCGTTCTTGATCGCATCGACGATGTGCGGGCGGCCTTCCATCACCTTGTTGATGCGTTCGCACGATACGCCATGCGCGGTCAGGTAGCTGGCGGTGCCGGCGGTAGCCACCAGGCTGAAACCGCGCGCGAGGACTTCGGTGGCCACCGGCAACAGCAACTCCTTGTCGCCGTCGCGCACCGACAAGAACACCTTGCCCAGCGACGGCGGGCGGATGCCCGCGGCTTCGTGCCCACGCGCGAACGCCGCGCCGAAACTGCGTCCGACGCCCATGACCTCACCGGTGGAACGCATCTCGGGCCCCAGGATGGGATCGACGTTCTGGAACTTCAGGAACGGAAAGATCGCCTCCTTCACCGAGTAGTACGACGGGACCACTTCGCGCGTCGCGTTCAAGCTCTCCAGCGAACGCCCGGCCATCACGCGGGCGGCGATCTTGGCCAGCGGCACGCCGGTGGCCTTGGACACGAACGGGACCGTGCGCGAGGCGCGCGGGTTTACTTCCAGGATGTACACGGTGTCGCCCTGGATCGCGAATTGCGTGTTCATCAGTCCGATGACCTTCAATTCCTTCGCCATCGCGCTGACCTGACGGCGCAGCTCGTCCTGGATCGACGCGTTCAACGAATACGGCGGCAGCGAGCACGATGAATCGCCCGAGTGCACGCCGGCCTCCTCGATGTGCTCCATGATGCCGCCGATCAGCACGGTGCCGTCGGCATCGGCGATCACGTCCACGTCGACCTCGACCGCATGGTCGAGGAAACGGTCCAGCAGCACCGGCGAATCGTTCGACACCTTCACCGCGTCGCGGATGTAGCGCGCCAGGTCGGCGTCGTCGTGCACCACTTCCATCGCGCGGCCGCCGAGCACGTAGCTCGGCCGAACCACCAGCGGGTAGCCGATCTCGCGCGCCAGCGCCAGCGCCTCGTCGGCGTTGCGCGCGGTGCGGTTGGGCGGCTGCTTCAGGCCGATCTTCTCGATCATGTGCTGGAAGCGCTCGCGGTCCTCGGCCAGGTCGATTGAATCGGGGCTGGTGCCGATGATCGGCACGCCGGCCGCCTCCAGCGCGCGCGCCAGCTTCAGCGGGGTTTGCCCGCCGTACTGCACGATCACACCCTTGGGTTTTTCGAGGTGGACGATTTCCAGCACGTCTTCCAGCGTCACCGGCTCGAAGTAAAGCCGGTCGGAGGTGTCGTAGTCGGTCGACACGGTCTCCGGGTTGCAGTTGACCATGATGGTTTCATAGCCGTCCTCGCGCAGCGCGAGTGAGGCATGCACGCAGCAGTAGTCGAACTCGATGCCCTGGCCGATCCGGTTCGGACCGCCGCCGAGCACGATGATCTTGTCGCGGTCGGTGGGCAGCGCTTCGCACTCTTCCTCGTAGGTCGAGTACATGTAGGCGGTGCTGGTGGCGAACTCGGCGGCGCAGGAATCCACCCGCTTGTAGACCGGGCGCACGCCCAGGGTGTGGCGCAGGTGGCGGACCGAAGCCTCGTCCGTGCCCAGCAACTCGGCGATGCGTGCGTCGGCGAAGCCAAGCCGCTTGAGTTCACGCAGGCGCGGGGCGTCCAGCGCGGTGATGCCCTGCCGGGTGATTTCCGCCTCGGCCAGAACGATGTCCTCGAACGCGGCGAGGAACCAGGGATCGACCCGGCTGAGCTCGAACACCTCTTCCAGCGACAGGCCGGCGCGGAACGCATCGGCCAGGTGGAACACGCGATCGGGGCGCGGCTCGCGCAGTTCGCGCTTGAGCACGGCCAGTCCGTCGTCGGTGGCGAGGTCCAGGCCAGTCGGGTTGAGTCCGGTTTTGCCGGTCTCCAGCCCGCGCAAGGCCTTCTGCAGCGACTCGTGGAAAGTGCGTCCGATCGCCATCACCTCACCGACCGACTTCATCTGCGTAGTCAGGCGCGCGTCGGCGGCCGGGAACTTCTCGAAGGCAAAACGCGGGATCTTGGTGACCACGTAGTCGATCGACGGCTCGAACGAGGCCGGCGTGCGGCCGCCGGTGATGTCGTTCTTCAATTCGTCCAGCGTGTAGCCCACCGCCAGCTTGGCGGCGACCTTGGCGATCGGGAAGCCGGTGGCCTTCGACGCCAGCGCCGAGGAGCGCGACACGCGCGGGTTCATCTCGATCACCACCACGCGGCCGTCTTCGGGGTTGATGCCGAACTGCACGTTGGAGCCGCCGGTGTCCACGCCGATCTTGCGCAGCACCGCGATGGAGGCGTCGCGCAGACGCTGGTATTCCTTGTCGGTGAGCGTCTGCGCCGGCGCCACGGTGATCGAGTCGCCGGTGTGCACGCCCATCGGGTCGAGGTTCTCGATGGCGCAGATGATGATGCAGTTGTCCGCGGTGTCGCGGACCACTTCCATCTCGAATTCCTTCCAGCCGAGCACGGATTCGTCGATCAGCACCTCGTGGGTGGGCGACATGTCGAGGCCGCGCTTGACGATGGTCTCGAACTCTTCCTTGTTGTAGGCGATGCCGCCGCCGGTGCCGCCCAGCGTGAAGCTGGGTCGGATGATGACCGGGAAACCGAGCCGGGCCTGGATCTCCACGGCATGCTCGAAGTTCTTGGCCACGTCCGACTTGGGGCTGTCCAGCCCGATCTCGGTCATCGCCTGCTTGAACAGCTCGCGATCTTCGGCCATGCGGATCGCCTCGCGCCGCGCGCCGATCAACTCGACGCCGTACTTCTCCAGCACGCCGTGGTCGGCCAGGTCCAGCGCGCAATTGAGCGCGGTCTGCCCGCCCATGGTCGGCAGCACCGCGTCGGGGCGCTCCTTGGCGATGATGCGCTCCACCGTCTGCCAGTTGATCGGCTCGATGTACACCGCGTCGGCGGTGTCCGGGTCGGTCATGATGGTGGCGGGGTTGGAATTGACCAGGATGACCCGGAAGCCCTCTTCCTTCAGCGCCTTGCACGCCTGCGCGCCGGAGTAGTCGAACTCGCAGGCCTGGCCGATCACGATCGGGCCGGCGCCGATGATCAGCACGCTCTTGATGTCATTGCGCTTGGGCATCTCAGCGAGCCTCCTGCATCAGCTTGGCGAAACGTTGGAACAGGTAGCCCACGTCATGCGGTCCCGGGCTGGCTTCGGGGTGGCCCTGGAAACAGAAGGCGGGACGGTCGGTCAGCGCGAACCCCTGCAGCGAACCGTCGAACAGCGAGCGATGGGTCAGGCGAACATTGGCCGGCAGGCTCTCCGGATCGACCGCGAAACCATGGTTCTGCGAGGTGATCAGCACGCGACCGTCGTCCAGGTCCTTGACCGGATGGTTGGCGCCATGGTGGCCGTACTTCATCTTCAGCGTGCGTCCGCCCAGCGCCAGCCCCATCAGCTGGTGACCGAGGCAGATGCCGAACAGCGGGATCTTCGCATCGAGGAAGGCCCGCGTCGCCGCGATCGCGTAATCGCAGGCGGCCGGATCGCCCGGGCCGTTGGAGAGGAACACGCCATCGGGCTGCATCGCCAGCACCTCCGCGGCGGGAGTCTGCGGCGGCACCACGGTGATGTCGCAACCCTGCTCGGCCAGCAGGCGCAGGATGTTGAGCTTGGTGCCGAAATCGTAGGCCACCACCTTGAACTGCATGGCCGGCTGGTTGAACGCCATGCGGTCGAGCTCGTAGCTGCCCTGGTTCCAGGCGTAGCGCTTGCGCGTGCCCACGACCTTGGCCAGGTCCATGCCGGCGAGGCCGGAAAACCCGCGCGCCTTGGCCAAGGCTGCATCGCTGTCGATCTCCTCCCCGGCGACGATGCAGCCGGAAAGCGCTCCCTTCTCGCGCAGGATGCGGGTCAGCCGGCGGGTGTCGATCCCGGCGATGGCCACCGTGCCGTGGTCGACGAGATACTCGGGCAGGCTGCGCGTGCTGCGCCAGTTGCTGGCGAGCCGCGGCACGTCGCGCACGATCAGGCCGGCGGCGTGCACGAGGTTCGACTCCACGTCTTCCTCGTTGACGCCGGTGTTGCCCACGTGCGGGTAGGTCAGCGTGACGATCTGGCGGGCGTAGGAGGGATCGGTGAGGATCTCCTGGTAGCCGGTCATGGCAGTGTTGAAGACCACTTCGCCGACCGTTTCGCCAAGGGCGCCGATGGCGTGGCCATGAAAAACGCTGCCGTCTTCGAGGGCCAGCAGGGCAGGATGAGACATAGGGGGACCGCCTTTTTGATGCAGCAAAGTCCGCAAGCCGCAATATTGCTGGCTTGTGGAGCTTGGAGGGGAAGCTTTCCGGGCGGGTCGCAATGATAGGCTGCGGCCGCGCTTCTGTCCACCTTGCGGCCCGATGAACCGGGTGATGCGCGACGCGCCGCGAATGCCGCGCGAACGGTACACTTGGGCGTCATTTCAATGGAGCTGAACGTCCCATGGGTGCTGTAGTCCTGCTGGATCCCGCGCGTCTCGATCGACCGGATACCACCATCCAGCACGAGCCTTTCCCGTTCATGGTCGCCCACGGACAACTGCCCGACGAGATGCGCGCGGATCTCGACCGCGATTTTCCGCGCTACGCCAGTGCGGGATTCTTCCCCTACGAACCGGCCGACTGCGGCGCCAGCGTCAACGCGCTGGTCGAGGGCCTGACCTCACCGGAATTCGCCCGCGCCATCGGCAAGCGCCTGGGCATCGAGGAGCTGGACCGCTATCCCACTCTGGTCACCCTGTGCCGCATGCTCAACAAGCGCCACGGCACGATCCACACCGACAGCCGGTCGAAGGTCGCCACCGCCCTGCTCTACCTCAACGGGCAATGGCCGGACACCAGCGCCGGTTGCCTGCGATTCCTGCGCAGCATCGACGACATCGACGCGATGGTGATGCCCGAGCTGATCCCGCTGTATGGCGAGTTCGCGGTGTTCAAGCGCTGCGACAACTCCTTCCACGGCCACCTGCCCTACGAGGGCGAGCGCCGCGTCATCCAGATCGCCTGGCTCACCAGCGAGGAGGAGAAGCTGCGCAAGACCCGCCGCGGCAAGTTCTCGCGGGCGTTCAAGAAGGTTTTCGGCGGCCTCGACCGTAAGTTCGGCGCCAGCCGGGGCCGCAACGCCGCGCATCGCGATTGAGCCGGAACCAGGCTCCGGCACCGCCGGCGGAAATGCTTCAGGGCCGCGTGGCGATGACGTCGTCCAGCCACCACTGACCGGCTGGCTGACCTGCGAGCCAGTGCGCCGCATGCAGCGCGCCGCGCGCGAAGATCGTGCGGTCGGTGGCGCGGTGGACCAGCTCCAGCCGCTCGCCCGGCCCGATCAGCATGGCCTGGTGCTCGCCCACGATGTCGCCGCCGCGGATCACGGCGAAACCGATGCTGCCGTCGACCCGCTCACCGGCGCGCTCGAACGCCGCCGCAGCCTCCAGCGTTGTGTGGCGCGCGGCGGCGGCCGCCTCGCCGAGCGCCAGCGCGGTGCCGGAGGGCGCATCGCGCTTGCGGCCGTGGTGCGCCTCGACGATCTCCAGGTCCCAGGCCGGCAGCGCCGACGCCGCCTCGCGCAACAGCCGCGCCATAACCGCCACGCCGAGGCTGAAGTTGGCGGCACGCAGGATCGCGATCTGCCGGGAGGCATCGGTCCATCGCGCTGCGAGGGCGGCGTCGATACCGGTGGTGCCGCTGACCAGCGCGATGCCGTGCGCCAGGCAGTGGTCGAGCGCCGCCCCCAGCGCCGCAGGCGCGCTGAAATCGACGATGACGTCGATCGCTGGCGCCTGCGTCCAGTCATGCGCGTAACGCAGGGCACCGTCTGCCGCGCCGGGCACGGATTGGCCGTCGTGGATCGATCCCGGCGCCACCACGGCATGCACCAGTTCGGCGTCACCGTCGGCGCCGATCAAGTCGAGCAAGGTGCGGCCCATGCGGCCGGAGGCGCCGTTCACGGCGAGTCGAAGGGAGCGTTTCATCGGCGCGGCATTCCTCGGGGTTGAGCGTCCATGCTAACCGCGCAACCCGGCCGCGGGGTGGCCGGCCGCAAGCATGCATCGGTTCAGGCGGTCACCCGGGACCAGAACTTCTTCACGCCGTCGACCCAGCCCTTGGCGCGCGGCGTGTGCTTGTCGGCGTCGCTGCCGCTGAAGGTGGCCTCCAGCGACTCCAGCAACTCGCGCTGCTGCTTTGTCAGGCGCACCGGCGTTTCCACCACGACCCGGCAAATCAGGTCGCCGTGGCGGCTGCTACGCACCGACTTGACGCCGCGCCCGCGCAGACGGAACTGCGCGCCGGTCTGCGTCTCCGGCGGAATGCTGATCGGAACTTCGCCTTCCAACGTCGGCACCGGCAACTGGGCGCCCAGCGCGGCCTGCGAGAAGCGGATCGGCAATTCGCAATACAGATCGCTGCCGTCGCGCTGGAAGATCGCATGCTCGCGCACGCGCACCTCCACGTAGAGGTCGCCAGCCGGCGCGCCCGACGGGCCCGCCTCGCCCTGTCCGCTGAGCCGGATGCGATCCCCATTGTCGACGCCCTCGGGAATCTGCACGGACAGCGTGCGGGTCTCTTCGATGCGCCCTTCGCCATGACACTTGCGGCAGGGGTTCTCGATCGCCTGGCCGGTGCCGCCGCAATGCGGGCAAGCCTGCTGGATCGAGAAGATGCCGTTCTGCATGCGCACCTGGCCGTGGCCGTGGCAGGTGGCGCACTTGCTGACCTTGCCGTCGGCGGAGCCGCTGCCATTGCAGTGATGGCAATTGACCTGGGTGGGGATCTCGATCTGCTTGCTGACGCCGAATACGGCCTCCTCGAGATCGAGTTCCATGATGTAGCGCAGGTCCGAACCGCGACGCGGCCGGCCGCGACCGCCGCCGTTCCTGCCGAAGATGTCGCCAAAGATGTCGCCGAAGATGTCTCCCACGTCGCCGAAACCGGCGCCGCCGCGGCCGCCCATGCCGCCTTCGAACGCCGCGTGCCCGTGCTGGTCGTACAAGGCGCGCTTGTGCGCGTCGGACAGCACCTCGTAGGCCTCCTTGGCCTCCTTGAACTTGTCCTGCGCGGTGGGATCGTCGGGGCAGCGGTCAGGATGAAACTTCATCGCCAGCCGACGGAACGACTTCTTCAGCTCCACCTCGGTGACGGTGCGTTCCACACCCAGCACTTCGTAGTAATCACGCTTGCTCATTCATGCATCCACATGCTCATCCGCCCCATGGTGCCATCCGCAAAACCGCCCGCGCCAGGGAAGTTCCTGGCGCGGGTTGGTCGATCAATTCTGCCGATGACGACGCCGCTTACTTCTTGTCGTCTTTCACTTCGGTGAATTCGGCATCGACCACGTCGTCCGGCTGGGCCGAACCGCCCGGCGCAGACTGCGCGCCGGCATCGGCCGGACCACCCTGCGCCGCGGCGTAGAGCGCCTGCGCCACCTGCTCCAGCTTCTCGACCTTGGACTCGATCGCGGCCTTGTCGTCGCCGTCCTTGACCTTTTCCAGATCCGACAGCGCACCCTCGATCGTGGACAGCTGATCGGCCGGCACCTTGCCGCCGTGCTCCTTCAGCGCGCTGCGGGTGGCGTGCACCAGTTGGTCGGCCTTGTTGCGGGTGGCCACCAGCTCGTGGAACTTCTTGTCCTCTTCCTTGTTCGCCTCGGCGTCGGCGACCATCCGGGCGATCTCTTCCTCGGACAGGCCCGAACCGGCCTTGATCTCGATCTTCTGCTCCTTGCCGGTCTTCTTGTCCTTGGCCGACACGTGCAGGATGCCGTTGGCGTCGATGTCGAAGGTGACCTCGATCTGCGGCATGCCGCGCGGCGCCGGCTCGATGCCCTGCAGGTCGAACTTGCCCAGCGACTTGTTCGCGCTGGCGCGCTCGCGCTCACCTTGCAGCACGTGCACGGTCACCGCGGTCTGGTTGTCGTCGGCGGTGGAGAAGGTCTGCGCGGCCTTGGTCGGCACCGTGGTGTTCTTCTCGATCAGCTTGGTCATCACGCCGCCCATGGTCTCGATGCCCAACGACAGCGGGGTGACGTCCAGCAGCAACACGTCCTTGACCGAACCACCCAGCACGCCGCCCTGGATCGCCGCGCCCACGGCGACGGCCTCGTCAGGGTTGACGTCCTTGCGCGGCTCCTTGCCGAAGAAATCCTTCACCGCTTCCTGCACCTTCGGCATGCGGGTCTGGCCGCCGACCAGGATCACGTCGTTGATGTCGGACACGCGCAGGCCGGCGTCATTGAGCGCCGTGCGGCACGGCTCGATGGTGCGCTTGACCAGATCCTCGACCAGCGCCTCCAGCTTGGCCCGGGTCAGCTTGATGTTGAGGTGCTTCGGACCGGACGCGTCGGCCGTCACGTACGGCAGGTTCACGTCGGTCTGATGGTTGGAGGACAGCTCGATCTTGGCGCGCTCGGCGGCGTCCTTCAGACGCTGCAGCGCGAGCGGATCCTTGCGCAGGTCGATGCCCTGCTCCTTCTGGAACTCCTCGACCAGGTAGTCGATGACGCGCATGTCGAAGTCTTCGCCGCCGAGGAAGGTGTCGCCGTTGGTGGCCAGCACTTCGAACTGCTTTTCGCCGTCGACTTCGGCGATCTCGATGATCGACACGTCGAAGGTGCCGCCGCCCAGGTCGTAAACCACGATCTTGCGGTCGCCGCCCTTCTTGTCGAGACCGTAGGCCAATGCGGCCGCAGTCGGTTCGTTGATGATGCGCTTCACTTCCAGGCCGGCGATCTTGCCGGCGTCCTTGGTCGCCTGGCGCTGGCTGTCATTGAAGTAGGCCGGCACCGTGATCACCGCCTCGGTGATCGTCTCGCCGAGGTAGTCCTCGGCGGTCTTCTTCATCTTCATCAGCACCTTGGCCGAGATCTCCTGCGGCGCCATCTTCTTGCCGTCGGAGGTTTCCACCCACGCGTCGCCGTTGTCGTGCGCCACGATGGCGAACGGCACGATGTTCAGGTCCTTCTGCACCTCGGCGTCGCTGAACTTGCGGCCGATCAGGCGCTTCACCGCGTAAAAGGTGTTCTTCGGGTTGGTCACGCTCTGGCGCTTGGCCGAGGCGCCGACCAGCACTTCACCGTCCTTGGTGAAGGCGACGATGGAAGGCGTGGTGCGATCGCCTTCCGAGTTCTCGATGACCTTGGCCGAGCTGCCGTCCATCACGGACACGCAGGAGTTGGTGGTACCCAGGTCGATGCCGATGATCTTGCCCATGTTCATGCTCCGAATCTATTGGCGGCCCGGCGGCCGCGATGGTTTCCAGATGGGGTTCTGCCGTGGCGATTCAATGCCGACAGCGACGCGCGAGTCCGCTCAGTCCTTCGCTACCGCGACCAGTGCCGGTCGCAGCAGGCGATCGTTCAACACGTAGCCTTTCTGCAGCACGTTGACCACGGTTCCCGGCGCCTGCCCCGGTGCCGCGACCATGCTCACCGCGTGATGGCGTTCGGGATCCAGCGGCTGGCCAATGGGATCGACCTGCGTCATGCCGTGGTTCTCGGCGACCTTGAGCAGGGCTTTCAAGGTCAGGCCGAGGCCCTCGCGTATCGAGGCGACATCACCGCCCTCGATCGCCAGGCCGCTCTCCAGTCCGTCGTACACCGGCAGCAGTTCGCTCAGCAGCTTCTCGTTGGCAAAGCGTCGTGCCTGTTCGACATCCCGATGCAGGCGGCGGCGCTGGTTCTCGATCTCGGCCTTCTCCCGCAACACCGTCTCCTGCAGCGCGGCATTGAGCGTTTCCAGTTCGGCTACGCGAGCCTGCAACCCGGCGAGATCGCCAGCGGCGGAAGCCTCCGGAGCCCCCGGATCCACGGCCTCGCCATGCGCCTGGGTGTCGTTGTCGTGCATGTGTCACTCCCAACAGAAAGTTCGCGGCCGGCACCACGGCCCGCCATACAATCAACCAGAAATCCCGCCTCCGTTGCCGGTTATAGGGTCACCGCGACCCGATTCAAGGCGTCGCTGAGCAATCCGGCCGTTGCCTGCACGACCGGGATCACCCGTTCGTAGGCCATGCGCGTGGGGCCGATCACGCCTACCGCGCCGAGCATGCGTCCTCGGGCGCCATAGCTGGCCGTCACCACGCTGCAGCCATCCAGCGCGGCGAAACCCGACTCCTCCCCGATGAACAGCCGCACGCCCGGCGCCTTCGCGCAGACTTCCATCAGCTGCAGCAGCTCGTTCTTCTGCTGGAACGCGTCGAACAGGTCGCGAAGGCGCTGCAGATCGGCCAGTTCGGCGCAGGCCATCAGGTTGGTCTGTCCACTGACCAGCATGTCGGCGTCGCTGGCCTGCGGCGCGAACGAGGCGGTGGCCAGCTCCACCGTGCTGGCCAGCAGCCGGTTGAGCTCGCTGCCGGCCTCGCGCACCTCGGCCAGCAGGTGTGCGCGGATGTCGTCCACGCGCAATCCGGCGAAATGGCTGTTGAGGTAATTGGCCGCCTGTTCCAGCTCGCTGCCCGCCAGCGGCCGGGCCAGTTGCACGATCCGGTTCTGCACCTGGTTGTCGGTGAACACCAGGATCACCAGCACCCGCGCGTCGGGCAGGGCCACGAAGTCGATATGGCGCAGCGGGAAATCGGCCAGGCGCGGCACCGTCACCACGCCGGCAAAGCGGGTCATCGCCGAGAGCAGGGTCGACACATTGCCGAGCAGGTCGCGCGTGGTGGCCGGCCCCGGCGGCAGTTCGCTCTGCAGGCGCGCCAGCTCGGCGCGCGGCAAGGGCTGCAACTCGATCAGACTGTCCACGAACAGGCGCAGGCCGCGCGGGGTGGGTACGCGGCCGGACGAAGTGTGCGGCGACGCGACCAAGCCAGCATCTTCCAGGTCGGCCATGATGTTGCGGATCGTCGCCGGACTGACGTCCAGCCCGGACGAGCGCGCCAGCGTGCGCGACCCTACCGGCTCGCCGTCGACCAGGTACTGGGAGATCAGCGCGCGCAGCAGGCGCCGGGTGCGGGCGTCGAGGTCATGGCCGTGTGGAAGGATCATGTCCGTAGCAATTCCTGAGACCCGACAGAAATAAGGTCTGCGCGCGCAGCTTGCAAGCGAACGTGATGTTTTGCCCGCCCGGGCTCCCGCTACAATTCTCCCACTCCATTGCCGACCTGCCCATGCTCACTTCGCTCTATGTCCGCCATTTTGCCGTCGTCGAGGCCGCCGAGGTGGCTTTCGGCCCCGGCCTGACCGTGGTCAGCGGCGAGACCGGCGCCGGCAAGTCGTTGCTGGTCGACGCGCTAATGCTGCTGACCGGCGCGCGCGCCGACAGCGGCATGATCCGGGCCGACAGCGACCGCGCCGAACTGGCCGCGGAGTTCGACCTGGCCGAGCTCCCTGATGCGCAGGCCTGGTTGCGCCGGGAAGAACTCGACGAAGACGGCAACTGCCAGTTGCGGCGGGTGCTGCGCGCCGAAGGCAGCTCCCGCGCCTGGATCAACGGCCGCCCGGCGAACGCGCGCCAGCTCGGCGAACTGGCGGCCTTGCTGGTCGAGATCCACGGCCAGCACGAACACCAGGCGCTGCTCTCGCGGGCCCATCAGCTGGCCTTGCTCGATGCCTACGCCGGGCACGACGAATTGCTCACGCAGGTGCGCCGGCAAGCGGAGCAGTGGCGCGAGTTGAACCAGCGCATGCACAAGCTCAGCGGCGGCGAGGATCGCGAACTCCGGCTGGAACTGCTGCGCCATGAACTGGCGGAACTGGAGCAATGGGCGCTGCCGCCCGCCGAGCTGGCCGAACTCGAGGCCAATCACAAACGCCTGGCCAACGCCGATCGCCTGGCCGAAGGCAGCGCCGGGGTGGTGGAGCTGCTCGATGGCGAAGGCGAGTTCGCCCTGCGTCGCGCGCTTGGCCGCGCGCACGCCGAACTGGGCAAGCTCGCCGCCCTGGACGACCGGCTGGCGCCCTGGCTGGAGCTGCTCGACAACGCCGGCATCCAGTTGGGCGAAGCCGCCGATGGCCTGGGGCGCTATGCCCAGGACGTCGACCTCGACCCCGCCGCCTATGCCGCGCTCGATCAGCAGCTGAGCCACCTGCACGCACTCTCGCGCCGCCACCGGCTGCCGCCGGAAGCGCTGCATGAAAAGCTGCAGGCACTGCGCGCCGAGCATGCCGAACTCGAAGGCGCCGGCGATGCGCTGGAACAGTTGAGCAGCCAGCTCCAGCGCCTGCAACAGGAATACACCCGCTCGGCGGACCTGCTGAGTCAATCTCGTTTGGGTGCTGCAACAAAGCTCGGCGAGGAAGTCAGTGCATTGATGGGCGAGCTCGGCATGACCGGCGGCGTGCTGCGCGTCGAGCTGGTGCCGACGCCCGGCGACGAACCCGACGCGCAGGGCCGGGAGCGCTGCGAGTTGCTGGTCAGCGCCAATCCCGGCCAGCCACCACGGCCGCTGCGCAAGGTCGCCTCCGGCGGCGAACTGGCGCGCATCAGCCTGGCCATCGAAGTGGCCACGCTGGGCAAGGATTCGATCGGCAGCATGATCTTCGACGAGGTCGACAGCGGTATCGGCGGCGCGGTCGCCGAGGTGGTCGGCCAGAAACTGCGCGCGCTGGGAAGCCGTCGCCAGGTGTTGTGCGTGACCCACCTGCCGCAGGTTGCCGCGCAAGGTCACGCCCACTTGCGGGTGAGCAAACAGAGCGACGGCGACACCACCCGTACGCATATCGAACAGCTCGACGCCGCAGGCCGGCGCGATGAACTGGCGCGCATGCTCGGTGGTGTGGAGATCACCCGTGAGACCCGGGCCCACGCCAAACAAATGCTGGATCGCGCGCAGACGGCCTAGCGTGCCGCGACGTCAGACCGTCGTCGACAGCAGGCCGCGCTCGGTCGCCATGCGGTAGAGATCCAGCTCCGATCCGGCGCCGAGCTTGCCCATCAGGCTGGCGCGGTGGATGTACACGGTTTTCTGGCCAATGCCGAGGTCGGCGGCGACCTGCTTGGGCGTGCGCCCGCCGGCCAGCAACAGGAACACTTCGCGCTCGCGGGCGGTCAGCCGGTTGACCGGATCGAGCGCATCGCCGGGCCGCTCGGTGCGGCGCTGGCGCAAGTCCGAGCTGAGGAAGCATTCCCCCTGCATCACGGCGCGCAGACCCGCCACCAGTTCCTCCGGCGCGACGCCCTTGGTGACAAACCCGCTGGCTCCGCGGCGCAATGCTTCGGAAACGTAAGGGTCGCCATCGTGCATGCTGAGCACGACCACGCGGGTGGCGGCATGCACGCTGAGCAGGTGTTCGATCAGGGGCAGTCCGCTGCCATCGGGCAGCGACAGGTCCAGCGCCACCAGATCCGGTCGCCAGTGGCCAACCGCCTCCACCGCATCGTCGCCGTTGCGGCATTCGGCGACCACTTCCAGGTCCGGTTCCAACTCGATCAGGCGCTTGAAACCCTCTCGAACGATGGCGTGGTCGTCGACCAGAACGATGCTGTACATCGCTGTACTTTGACACAGGAAGGCGCCTGCGCGACAGCGCGCCCCCGCCGATTGCCCCGGCGTGCCGACTCGCGCACGGCGCATGTACCATCGCCGGATGCGATTCAAGCCCTCTCTCCTGCCCGACTCCGGACCCGTCATCGGCGCAGGCTATCTGGTGCTGTGGGTACTGCTCGGCGCCACTGCGCAACCCTACCTGATGCTGCCTTACGGCCTGCGGTTCGCAGCGCTCCTGCTGGTGCCGTTGCGTTACTGGGGCTGGCTGCTCGGCGCGGAACTGCTCGGTTCCGCCGGTCTCGGCTGGTGGCGTGGGGCGCCGCTGGACGGCACCGCCCTGATCGCGGACGTGCTGCCCGCCTTCCTGGTGATGATGGCCTGCATGTGGCTGCTGCGCAGGCTGCACCTGCACCCGAGTTTGCACAGCCCGCAGGACGTGACCCGACTGCTGCTTTCCGTGGTGCTGGTGGTCACCGTCACGACCGCCGTGGACGCCGGATTGCTGGCGCTCACCGGCAACCCGGAAAGCTCCGAGCTGATGATCCGTGTCATCGCCGAGGAACTGCTCAGCCATTACCTGGCCATCCTGCTGGTGGCGCCGGTGTTGATCATGCTGCTGCACACGCGGCTCGAACGTGCCTCGGTGATGCGCCTGCTGATGGACGTGCTGCTGGTGCTGGTGCCGTCCATGGCCATCTTGCTGGTGTTGTCGGAGCGCGCGGCGCCGCAACCGCAATTCGCGCGGGTGCTGTCGCTGGCGCCGGTGCTGTTTTTCGCCTTTCGCCATGGTTGGCGCGGGGCCAGCCTGGCCATGCTGATCACCAGCCTGGGCATGACCCTGGTGGATGTGCACCTGGGCCACACACCCTCGACCGCCGCCGCCTACCTGTTCCTGGCGGTCGCCGGCACCGGCGCGCTGATGCTCGGCTCGGCTACCGATGCGCTGCGGCGCAGCAGCGAACGGGTGGCAGAGCAGAACGTGTACCTCGGCGCGGTCAACCGCCGCCTGGACCATCTCGCCCACCAGTTGCGCGACGCCGCGCGCGGCAACTTGCAGGCAGACGAGAACCAGCGGCGGCACCTCGCGGCGGAGTTGCACGACGAACTGGGCCAGAACATCACGGCGATCCAGACCCACGTCAAGCTGGCCCAGGCCCGTCTGCACGAGGTCGGCATGGACGACGTGAGCGTCTCGATCAACACGATCCTGGGCCATATGCGACGCGCCCTGCATCGCCTGCTGGACGACCTGCGGCCGGCGATCCTGGACGAGTTCGGCCTGCTGCGGGCGCTGGACGAGGGGCCGATCCGCGACCTGCTGACCAGCGCCGGCATGCGTTATCACGTGGAACTGCACGGCGACCCGCGGCTGCTCGACGACGACATCCGCACGGCGATCTACCGACTGGCACAGGAAAGCGCCACCAATACGGTCAAACATGCCTGCGCCAGCGAATTTCGCCTGCGGCTGCGCATCGGCGAACGCAACGGCATCGCCGTCGCCCTGCTCGACCTTCGCGATGACGGAAGCGGCCTGCCCAACCGGCTCCCCCGCGGTGGGCGGGGCTTGCAGGGCATGCGCGACCGGGTGACTTCGCTGGGTGGCCAGTTCCGCCTGCGCACCGATCATCCAGGCGTGCATCTACGCATTTTGTTGCGCGGCAACAAGAACAGTGCCGAGCGGGGCCGCCCGAACTAGGAATTTTTCCGATATGCGTAACGTGAAGGCGCCGTTACGATGTTGTCATCGATGTGGGGGAACCGCCGTCGTGAGATGGCGGATCAGAGTCACCGTGGGGACGGTGGTTCTGAGAAAACGGCAGGATGCCGTTTCGCCGCTGCCGGATGGATGCGTTTGCGCACCGCGCGAGCCATCCGACCGGCAAGGCATCAACCGTAGGCGGACAGGAGTCCACCTGCGGTTTTTTTCGTCTGCGGGCGGATCGAGGGGCCGATACGCCGCATCACTCCTTGCGGGCGCGCTGCTTTGGCCGCACGTAGAGCACCAGGCTGTGATCCTCGATCACGTAGCCGTGCTTGGCGGCGATCTCGTGCTGCAGGCGCTCGATCTCCTCGCTGATGAACTCGATCACCTTGCCGCTGTCCACGTCAATCATGTGGTCGTGGTGCTTGCCGCGATCGAGTTCGTAGACTGCCTGGCCACCCTCGAAGTTGTGCTTGACGATGATCCCCGCCGCCTCGAACTGGGTCAGCACCCGGTACACGGTCGCCAGCCCGATGTCCTCGTTCCCGGCCAGCAGGTGCTTGTATACGTCCTCGGCCGTGAGGTGGCGTTCGTTTTCGTCGTCGAATACCTGCAGGATGCGCATCCGCGGATGGGTCACCTTGAGACCGACCCGACGCAGTTCTCTGGTCTCCTGTTCCATAGACTCTCTCCACTCACGGCGGCGGCAGGCCCGTAGTGTATCATCCGACACCTTCACGACCCTGGACGCAACACGCATGCAAAAGCTGATCATCCTGCCGGTTGTTGCGCTGCTGGCACTTGCCGTCGCCGGCTGCCACATCGCGTACACGCCGGACGTACAGCAAGGCAACCTGCTGGACAAGAAGATGGTGGATCAACTGAAGCCGGGGATGACCAAACACCAGGTCCTGGTGCTGCTCGGCACGCCGTCGGTACGTACTCCGTTCGACAACAGCCGCTGGGATTACGTGTCCACCCAGTCCCGGCGTGGCAGCAAGCCCAAGGTACGCACGTTCCAGCTGACCTTCAACAACGACACCCTGGTACGCACCGAGGGCGATTTCTTCGCCCGCGACCCGGAGCAGTTGATCAAGGAGAGTCGCAAGTACAACTCGGGCTATCCGGCAACCGAAACCCAGGGCGACAAGAGCCAGTCGCCGGACGACAAGAAGAACGATGGCGGCACCGGTCCGGGGGCCGGCGACAGCCACTGAACCTGGCGCACCCCGACGGGTTTCAGCGCGAGCGTCGGCGCCGCGCTTCCATTGGATCGAGCACCAGCGGCCGGCAGATCTCGATGCGATCACCGTCGCGCACGAGCTGGTCGGCGGAAACCCGGCGACCGAAAATACTCAGTCGGGACGGGTCGATGGCATCCGCCGGCAGCGATGCGCCGATACCGCTGGCCGCGATCGCCGCGACCACGGTGCAACCGTCCGGGATCTGCACGCGGCGACTCACCACCGTCGATTCATCGGCGGCGTAAACCACCTCGACGTCGATCAGCGACTCAGCCATGGAGGCGCTCGGCCTCGCGGCAGAAGTCGTCCACCATGCGCCCGGCCAGCCCCTGGAAGCCCAGTCGCAAGGCGGCACCGCCGAGCTTGCCCGCATAATCGAAATCGAGCGCAAAGGAGACCTTGCAGCCGGCATCGCCAAGTGCCGTGAAATCCCACACTCCATGCAGGCTGCGGAACGGCCCCTCGACCAGGTTCATCTCCAGCTGCCGCGGCGGATCGAGCACGTTGCGGGTAGTGAAGCTCTGGCGGAAACCGGCAAATTTGAGATCCAGCCGGGCCACCACCACGTTGTCGCCACGCTCCAGCACCTGGGCGCCCGTACACCAGGCAAAGCGCTTTGGGTATGCTTCCACCTCATTGACCAGTTCGAACATCTGCGCCGGCGAGTATTTCACCAGCGCACTGCGGCGTATTTCGGTCACAACCACCTCTTGGACTTGTGCATTCATCCGTGGATGCGAAGATCAAGTGAGCGTTCTTTCCGGGACGCACTCCCAACATGAAGCGCCCCGACCGGGCGACGGGCAATGCGGCCGCCCAGAGGCCCGAAGTTTAGCGGACATGGCCAAGAGCAAGGACAAGGACACCAAGGGTAGCGGCACGATCGCGCTGAACAAGCGCGCACGCTTCGAATACCACATCGACCAGCGCTTCGAGGCAGGCGTGGCCCTGCAGGGCTGGGAGCTGAAGGCGCTGCGGGCCGGCCGCATCAACTTCGGCGACAACTATGCAGTGGTGCTCAAGAACGAGGTGTTCCTGGTGGGCTGCTCGATCCCGCCGCTGATCAGCGCGTCCACGCACGTCATCGCCGAGGACAGGCGCACCCGCAAACTGCTGCTCCACCGCAAGGAGATCGACCAGCTGGTCGGCGCGGTCGAACGCAAGGGTTACACCCTGGTACCGACGGCGATGTACTGGAAAGGCAACAAGGTCAAGGTGGAGATCGGCCTGGCGCGTGGCAAGCAGGAGCACGACAAGCGCGAGACCGAAAAGCAGCGCGACTGGCAGATCGAGAAACAGCGCACCATGCGCTCGCACAACCGCGCCTGATCAGCAAACCCCGCCTTGCGCGGCCGCCCGGCGGGGCGTGCGCGAATCAGGCGAACGGATCATCCAGCACGATGGTGTCTTCCCGGTCCGCGCCGGTGGCGACCAGGGCCAAGCGGCAGCCGGAAAGTTCCTCGACCGCGCGCAGGTAGGCGCGGGCGGCCGGCGGCAGCTTGTTCCAGTCGCGGATGCCGGCGGTGGACTCCTCCCAGCCGGGAAACTCCAGGTAGACCGGCTTGCACTCGTCCCAGCCGTCGGCATCCAGCGGTGCCAGTTCGCGGCGCTTGCCGCGGTACTCGTAGGCGATGCAGACCTTGATGGTGGGCAGGCCGTCGAGCACGTCGAGCTTGGTGATCGCCAGGCCGTTGATGCCGTTGATCTGGGTGGCGCGCTTGAGCGCGACCAGGTCGATCCAGCCGCAGCGGCGCGGCCGGCCGGTGCTGGCGCCGAACTCGTTGCCCTTCTTGCGCAGCAGCTCGCCCATCTCGTCGTTGAGCTCGGTCGGGAACGGGCCACTGCCGACGCGCGTTGCATAGGCCTTGCAGATACCCAGCACGTAGTCGATGTCCTGCGCGCCCACGCCGGTGCCGGCCAGCGCGCCGCCGACGGTGGTGTTGCTGGAGGTGACGTAGGGATAGGTGCCGTGGTCGATGTCCAGCAACGCACCCTGCGCGCCCTCGTACAGGATGTTGCCGCCGTCCTTGCGCACGTCGTGCAGGATGGTGGCAACGTCGTCGACCAGCGGGCGGATGTACTCGCCCCAGGCCAGCGCGTCCTTGAGCACGGTGTCGTAATCGACCGGCTCGGCCTTGAGCCACTGGGTGAGGATGAAGTTGTGGTAATCGACGGCGGTCTTGAGCAACGCCGGCAGTTCGTGCGGATACATCAGGTCGGCGACGCGGATCGAGCGGCGGGCGACCTTGTCTTCGTACGCCGGACCGATGCCGCGGCCGGTGGTGCCGATGGCCTTGCCGCCCGCGGCGATCTCGCGCGCTTTGTCGACGGCGATGTGGTACGGCATGATCAGCGGCGTGGCCGGGCTGATCTTGACGCGCGAACGCACCTCGACGCCGTTGGCTTCCAGCTCGCTGATCTCGTTGATCAACGCCTCCGGCGAGAGCACCACGCCATTGCCGATCAGGCACAGCGCGTCCTCGCGCAGGATGCCCGAGGGGATCAGGTGCAGCACGGTCTTCTTGCCCTTGATGACCAGCGTGTGGCCGGCGTTGTGACCGCCCTGGAAGCGCGCCACCGCGCTGACCTGCTCGGTCAGCAGGTCGACGATCTTGCCCTTGCCCTCGTCGCCCCACTGCGCGCCCAGGATTACGACTGACTTGCCCATGTGAACTCTCGTCTCGTTGTTTGTCGCCCCGCCACGGGGCTGCCGGGGGGGGAACGCTCGTGGCCCGGATCGATGCCGCCTACTTCCGCGGCGCGGGGTCGTCGAAATAATGCAGGAACGGCGAATCGGGCTTGAGGATCAGCACGCCGTTGCCGGTTTCCAGCGACGCACGATAGGCAGCCAGGCTGCGATAGAAGGCGTAGAACTCCGGGTCCTTGCTGTAGGCACGCGCGTAGATCGCGGCGGCTTCGGCATCGCCCTCGCCTTTCACCTTGGCGGCATCCCGGTTGGCATCGGCCTCCAGCACCTGGGCCTGGCGATCCGCGTCAGCCTTGATTCGGGTCGCCGCTTCCTGGCCCGTGTAACGCAGTTCGTTGGCCAGTTGCAGGCGCTCGGCACGCATCCGTTTGTACACCGATTCGCTGACCTCGTTGGGCAGATCGATGCGCTTGATGCGCACGTCGACCACGGCAATGCCCAGGTTCTTGCGGGCCGAAGCGTCGGTTTGCGCACGCACGCGCTCGGTAATGTCCTTGCGCCCACCCGAGATTAGGTCGGGCAAGGTCCGCGCATTGAACTCGAAACGCAGCGCGTCCTTGACGATGGGGGTGAGCCGCTGCGCGGCCTGCAACTGGTCGCCTCCGGTGGCGCGATAGTAGGCCGCGTTGTCGGCGATGCGCCACTTGACGTAGAAGTCGACATTGACGCTCTTCTTCTCGGAGGTGAAGTAGCGCTCGGGCGGCGCTTCCAGCGACAGGATGCGCTTGTCGAAATGGATCACCTGCTGGATCACCGGCAGCTTGAAATGCAGGCCCGGCTGATAGTCCGTGTGGACAATGCGGCCGAACTGCAGAACCAGCGCGCTGTGGCCTTCGCGCACCACGAACATGCTGTTCAGGCCGAGCAGGATCACCACGACGGCGACGAATGCGGCAACGATGCGGTTCATGGCTGCGCTCCCTTGTCGCTCGCACTGCTTGCCGTTGCCGGAGGCGGCACGATCGCGCCGACCTGGGTCGTGCCCGCCTGGGGCGCGGAGCCCGACGTCGAGGGCAGGTTGATGATGTTGCGGCCGCTGGCGTCGTCGACGATCTTGGTGTTGTGTGCCATCACCTCTTCCATGGTCTCCAGCCACAAGCGCTTGCGGGTGACCTCGGGCGCCGCCTTGTACTGCGCAAGCAACAGGTTGAAGCGATCCGTATCGCCCTCGGCGCGGGCGACGCGCTCGGCCTTGTAGCCGGCAGCCTCGGCTGCGATGCGGGCCGCTTCGCCGCGCGCCACCGGCACGACCTTGCTGGAATAGGCCAGCGCGGAATTCTCGATGCTCTGCTTGTCTTCGCGCGCATTGTTGACGTCGTCGAACGCGTCCTTCACCTCATCGGGCGGCGCCACGTTCTGGAAGCTCACCTCGGTGACGCGCAAGCCCGAATCGTAGACGTCCAGCGTACGCTGCAACGCCTGCTGTGCCTGGGTGACCAGGTTGGCGCCGGCCGCCGACAGGACCTGATCCATGTCGCTGCCGCCGATCACGCCGCGCACGGCGGCTTCGGCGGCGGCGCTGATGGTGCCGTCCGGATCGGTCAGCGAGAACAGATACTTGCGCGAATCATCCACCTGGTACTGCACGGTGAAGTCGATCGTGATGATGTTCTCGTCGCGGGTCAGCATGGCGACCTTGTCGGTGACCGAGCGGATGCGCGTGGCCTCGACCTTGGTGACCGATTCGATCGGCTGCGGGAGCTTCAGGTGGAAGCCGGGCGGCAAGGTGCGCGAATACTGGCCGAAGCGCAGCACCACGCCCTGCTGGCGCGCGCCGATGATCGTGTAGCTGCTGAACAGCAGGCCCACCACGATCAGCACCAGCACGCCAGTGAGAATGCCGCCGGAGCCCTGGCCAAAGTTCGTGCCGCGACTCTTCAGCTTTGCGAGCAGGTCGTCCAGCGGCGACTTGCCGGAAGGACGCTTGCGGTTCCACGGATCGTTCTGCCCGCTCTTTCCGGGTTCATTCCACGCCACGAGTCAGTCTCCTTGAAGCCGTCGGGAGGCCGGCAACGACGGCCGGAACTTGCCTTTCTTCCACCTCGCACACGGCGAGGCGACCACTGGACCATCCTTGCCGCCACGGTCCACGCAAACGCTGCGCATTCTAGCAGAGGCGGCCGAAACCGTCCGGGCGCGGCCGATCAAGCGGTCGCACTCAGCAGTTCCCGCAACAGCATGGCCTCGGCGCCCTCGCCGCCGCTGAGCGGCGCGATCACGCTGCGCGGCGCGTCGATGCGCAGCTGCCAGCCGTGTTCGTCCACCTGCTCGGCGCTGATCGCCCCGGCTGCCTTCAGGCGCGCATGCAGCCGCCCGGCGGACAAGGGCAGATGCAGCGGCGACTGCACGCGATCACCGCCAAGCAGTTCGCCCAGCGCCTGGCGCAGCAGGTCGACGCCGGCACCGGTGGCGGCGGACAGCCATATCCGCACCGGTTTGCCGGTGGCGTCACGCTCGATCCGCGGCTCGGTACCGGCCAGGTCGATCTTGTTCATCACCTGCAACTGCGGGACGTCGCCGGCGTCGATGTCCTCCAGCACGGTATCGACCACCCGATGCAGCCGCGCGCGTTCCTCGTCGGCGGCGTCGCCGACATGCAGCAGCAGATCCGCGTCGCGGGCCTCGGCCAGGGTGGCGCGGAACGCGGCGACCAGGTCATGCGGCAATTCGCGGATGAAGCCCACGGTGTCGGCGATCACCGCCGGGCCGCAGGCCAGGTCCTCGATCTTGCGCACGGTAGGGTCGAGCGTGGCGAACAGCTGGTCCGCGGCGTAGACCGAGCTGCGGGTCAAGGCGTTGAACAAGGTGGATTTGCCGGCGTTCGTGTAGCCGACCAAGGCCACCCGCGGCACGGTGTTGCGCAAGCGCGAGCGGCGCTGCTGGCCGCGCTGGGTCTGCACTTTTTCCAGCCGCTTGGTGAGCATCTTCACCCGCACCGCCAGCAGGCGGCGGTCGGTCTCGAGCTGGGTTTCGCCGGGACCGCGGTTGCCGATGGCGCCGCCGCGCTGGGCGTCCAGGTGGGTCCAGCCGCGCACCAGCCGCGTGGCCAGATGCTTGAGCTGGGCCAGTTCCACTTCCAGCTTGCCTTCGTGGGAGCGCGCGCGTTGGGCGAAGATGTCCAGGATCAGGCCGGCGCGATCGACCACGCGCACGCCGAGGTGTTTCTCCAGGTTGCGCTCCTGCACCGGGGTCAGCACGTGGTCGACCAGCACCAGGTCGGCTTCCAGCGCACGGGCCGCCTCGGCGACTTCGTCGGCCTTGCCGCTGCCGATGTAGTAGCGCGGGTTGGCGTCGTCGACGCGTGCGCCGATGGTTGTCAGCACCTCGGCACCAGCCGACTTGGCCAGCTCGGCGAACTCTTCCGCGCGGCGCGCGGCATCGCCTTCGCCGCGCGAATGCGGAAGTACCAGGACGGCGCGGTCGCCTCTCTTTTGCCGGTCAAACACGGTGGAGCAGCATCCTGCGGGGACAGTTCCCCTTCATGTGGACCACCGCACGCCTAATCAAGTATCCGCTTCGGCGGCTGCCGAGGTGTCGGCCGGGTGATCATGGCCGTCGTGGCCGTTGCCGATACGCACGTTGCGACTCGGTACCACGGTGGAAATGGCGTGCTTGTACACCATCTGGCTGACCTGGTTGCGCAGCAGCACCACGAACTGGTCGAACGATTCGACCGTGCCCTGCAGCTTGATGCCGTTGACCAGGTAGATGGCCACGGGCACGCGCTCACGCCGCAACGCATTCAGAAACGGATCTTGCAACGATTGCCCCTTGGACATTTCTTGTTCTCCCCTTGCCCGACCAGACCGGAGAAAAAACGCCAGTGGCGCCCCGGCCCAACATGACTGGATGTTAACCGCTTTCAAATGCTTGATGAAAGAAGATTTTTGCGCCGCGACGGTGGAATGGGTCACGCTGGCGACATGACGCCGGCCGAACTGTCGACAAACAGGGCAACAGCGGCACGGGCCCGCCCGCCCAGGTCCGGCCGATCAGGGTCGAAGATCCGCGCGCTGATGTCGCTACGCAGCCAGGTGATCTGCCGCTTGGCCAGCTGGCGGGTGGCGTAAACGGCGCGGTCGCGGAACATGGCCGCGTCGGTTCGGCCGTCCAGGTGTTCCCACGCCTGCCGGTAGCCGACTGCGCGGATCGCCGGCAGGTCGGCGTGCAGGTCGCCGCGGGCGCGCAGCGCGCGCACCTCGTCCAGGAAGCCTTCCGCCAGCATCGCGTCGAACCGTCGGGCGATGCGCTCGTGCAACACGCGCCGGTCGGCCGGCAGCAGCGCCAGCTTCAGCACCCGCCACGGAAAGTGCGTGGCCGCACTGCCGCGCTGCAGTTCGGACAGCGGCCGGCCGGTCAGTTCGATCACCTCCAGCGCCCGCTGCAGGCGCTGCACGTCGTTGCTGCCGATGCGGGCGGCAGCGGCCGGATCGAGCGCCGCCAGCCGCGCATGCATCGCCGACCAGCCGAGTTGCTGCGCCTCGGCAACCAGCCGCGCGCGGGTCGCCGGGTCGGCTTCGGGAAGATCGGACAACCCCTGCTGCAACGCGCGGAAGTACAGTCCGGTGCCGCCGACCAGCAGCGGCACCCTGCCCTGCGCGCTGATGCGCTGCATCACTGGCAGCGCATCGGCGCGGAAATCCGCCGCCGAGTACGGCTGGGCGGGATCGCGAATATCGACCAGCGCATGCGGATAACGCGCCAGCGTCGTCGCATCGGGCTTGGCCGTGCCGATGTCCATGCCGCGGTAGACCAGCGCCGAGTCGACGCTGATCAGGTCCAGCGGAAACCGTTCGCTCAATTCGCACGCCAGCGCGGTCTTGCCGGAGGCCGTGGGGCCCATCAGGAAGATGGCGAGAGGGCGGGTGTCGAGGGGCATCGAGCCAGTGTAACGGCCCGCCGTACTGCAGGAGCGCACCCTGTGCGCGATGCTCTTCGTGACGTGACGAAGAGCATCGCGCACAGGGTGCGCTCCTACAAACGCATGCGTGAACCGCGGGCCTACTTCGCCGGCACGCCCATTTCCTTCAGCAGGTTGTCGGCGTGGTCGAGGTGGTGCATCACCCACAGCATGTAGCGCACGTCGACCTGGATCGAGCGGTTGAGCCTGGGGTTGAACAGCCAGTCGCCGCTGACCGACTCCCAGTTGCCGTCGAACGCCAGGCCGACCAGTTGGCCGTTCGCGTCCATCGCCGGCGAGCCGGAGTTGCCGCCGGTGATGTCGAGGTCGGCGAGGAAGTTGACCGGCAACGTGCCCAGCTTCGGCGAGGCGTAGCCGTCGAAGGCCTTGGCCTTGATCGCGGCCAGCTCGGCCTTCGGCGAGTTGAATGGCTCCACGCCGGTATCCTTCTCGACGATGCCCTGCGCGGTGGTGAACGGCGCGTAGCTGACGCCATCGCGCGGCGCCACGCCCTGCACGTTGCCGAAGGTGACGCGCAGCGAGCTGTTCGCGTCCGGGTAGACCGGCAGCTTCTGCGAGTCCTTCCACGCGATCATCGCCTGCATGTAGCGCGGGCGCAGCTTGGAAAGCTCGCCGTCGCGGGCGTCGGCCTCGTCTTCCAGCTGCTTCAGCTGCGGCTGTACCGCACGGGCCAGCTTGAGCATGCTGTCGCCACTGGCGTCGATGGCCTTGCTGTCCGCCTCGAACCATTTCATGCGTGCGTCGACGTTGCCGAGCTGGCTGCCGGCGTACAGCGTGGCGACCTTCTGCTTCAGTTGCGCTTCGCTCTTCGCGCCATCCAGCCAGGCGTCCAGCGCGGGCAGGCGCTGCGCCTGCGGCAAGGCCACATAGCGCGTGAGGCCGTAGACCATGAACTGCTGGTCGACGCCCGGGTCGTAGCGGCGATCCATCTGCTTCAGGCCGCCTTCGATGCGCACCCAGTCGCGCTGCTGGTAGCCGGCGTCGCGCTCGAGGTCGGCCTTGGGACGCTCCTTCGCCAGATGCACCAGACGCACCGCGCTGCTGAACAGCTGGGCGCGGCTGACCAGGCCGATGGCGAGGTCACGCTCGCGGGTGGCCTGGTCGGCGGCAATCTGCTGGCGCAGCTTGCCGATGTCGCTCGCCAGCGCGGCGTCCTGCGCGCCGCCTTGCTGTTTCAGCCACGCTTCGAGCGCCGCTTCCTGTGCACGCTTCACGTTCACCGCGTCGGCCCGATGCAGGCCTTCGAGCTGGCCGCCGAAGTTCTTCAGGTAGTTGTTGAGGCCGGCGACCATGCTGGCGTACTTCACCGCCACCTTCGGATCAGCCTTGCCGGCGGTGTTGATGATGCCGAGCGTGTCCTCGTACACCTTGATTTGAGTCGGGTACCGCCACTCGATCGCGCTCTGCACCTCGTCGGCGAGGCGGTAGCGGTTGGTGCGGCCCGGGTAGCCGACCACCATCACGTAGTCGCCGGCTTCCACGCCCTGCGGATTCACCTTGAGCACGTGCTTGGGCTGGTACGGCACGTTGTCCTTCGCGTAGCCGGCCGACTTGCCGTCCTTCGAGACGTAGGCGCGCAGGTAGCCGAAGTCGCCGGTGTGGCGCGGCCACATCCAGTTGTCGATGTCGCCGCCGAACTTGCCGATCGATTCCGGCGGCGCGTAGACCAGGCGCACGTCCTTGATCTCCAGCTGCTTGATCAGCTGGTAGCTGTAGCCGCCGTGGAAGGTGTAGACGTCGCAGCGGTAGCCGTCGCTCTCGCAAGCCTTGACCTGTTCCTTGATCGCCAGTTCGATCGCCTTGTAGCGCTCGGCGCCGCTCATCGCGTCGCTGAGCTTGGCGGTGATCTCCTTCGTCACGTCGCGGATTTCCTCGGTGACGAAGATGCGCGCGGACGGGCCGGCGGAGAGTTCGTCCGCCTTCGTCTTCGCCAGGAAGCCCTGCTCGATCAGGTTGTTCTCCGGCGTGGAGTTCAGTTGCAGCGCGCCGTAGACGCAGTGGTGGTTGCTCACCACCAGGCCTTCGGGCGAGACGAACGAGGCGGTGCAGCCGCCCAGGCTGACGATCGCGCCCATCGGATAGGCGGTGAGGTCGGTCAGCGTCTTCGGGTCCAGCTTCAGGCCGTGCTGCTGCAGCGTGGTGGCAATGCCCGGCAGCTGGGCGGGCTGCCACATGCCTTCGACGGCATGGGCGGACGAGATGAGGCCGATGGACACAGCCGCAGCAAGCAATAGACGACGCACGGGGTTCTCCTGGTGAAAAGCCGGCTCCGCAGAGCCGGCAAAACTGACGCAATAACTTGCGACTTATGCCCGAGTCGGGCGACCGCGGCATATGCCGCAAGTCATGCCTGCGACATTCAGCGCGCTGGCACGCCCAGCTCCTGCAGCAGCCAGGGCGCCGGGTAGACCTTGTCCATCAGCCAGCGCATGTAACGCAAATCGACGTGGATGGCGCGCTTGTAGCGCGGGTCGAACATCCAGCTGGCGCTGACCGCCTCCCAGTTGCTGTCGAAGTTGAGGCCGACCAGCTCGCCCCTCGCATTCAGCACCGGCGAACCGGAGTTGCCGCCGGTGGTGTCGAGGTTGCTGAGGAAGTTCACCGGCATGGCGCCGGATTTCGGGTCGAGATAGCCCGCGTAATCACCCTTGGCGATCGCGTCGAGCAGGGGCTTCGGTGCGTCGAACGGCGCCGTGCCGGTGTTCTTCTCGACGATGCCCGCGGTGCTGGTCAGCGGCGCGTAGCCGACCGCGTCGCGCGCTGCCAGCGACGTGACCTTGCCGTAGCTCACGCGCAGGGTGGAGTTCGCATCCGGGTAGACCGCGCGGCCCTGCTGCTGACGATAGGCGATCAGCGCCTGCATGTAGGCCGGACGCAGGCGCAGCAGCTCGCCCTCGCGCGCCTTGCGCTCGTCGTCGATGCGCAGCAGCGCCGGCTGCAGCTTTGCGGCCAGTTGCAGCAGGCTGTCGTCGGTCGCGGCCAGCGTGGCCGCGTCGCCATCCATCCAGCGCAGGCGCTGTGCCTCGTCGCCCAGTCGGGTGGCGGCGTAGACGCGATCCAGCACACCGCCGAGTTCAGCCGGCGTGCGGCCGAAGGCGGCGTCGAACTCGGCCAGACGCTGCGCATCGGGGAGTTGCTGGTAGCGGCCCAGCAGCACGCCGAGCAGGCGCTTCTCCACTGCCGGGTCGTAACGACGCTGCACCTGGCGCAGTTGGCCCGCGATCAGTTCCTCGTCGCGGTGCTGATAGCCGTTCTCGCGCTCGGCGTCGGGCTTGCCGCGCTCGTGCGCCAGCCGCTGCAGGCGCAGGGCCGAGCGCATCAGCTGGGTCTGCGACTGGATCAGGCCAAGCAGCAGATCGCGCTCGCGGGTGGCGTTGCCGGCGGCAATCGCCGCCATCGCGGCGTCGATCTGCGGGCGCAACGCTTTCGCCGAGCCCTGCTTGTCCAGCCAGGCCAGCATCGCCGCTTCGTCCCTCTGCCGTACGGCAACCGCATCGCTGCGCTGCAGGCCTTCCAACTCGCCGCTGTAGCGCTTGATGCCGTTCTTCAGCGACTGCAGTTGCGAGGCGTAGCGGATCTTCGCCTGCGTGTCCTGCTCGCCGGCATCCTCGATCACGTCCTGCAGCGCTTTCATCGTTGCCACCGCCTCAGGCAGGCGCCACTGCACCTGGTCGGCGAACTCGGCGGCGCTGCGGTGACGGTAGGTGGTGCCGGGATAACCGGCCAGCATCACGTAATCACCCTCGTTGACGCCATCGCGGGCGATCTGCAGATGTGCGGGGGGTACGTACGGACGGTTGTCTTTCGAGTAGTCGGCGGGCTTGCCGTCCGGCCCGACGTAGGCGCGCAGCACGGTGAAATCGCCGCTGTGCCGCGGCCACATGAAGTTGTCCACCTCGTCGCCGTAGTTGCCGATCGCGCGCGGCGGCGCGTAGACCAACCGCACGTCGCGCAGCTCCAGCTGCTTCACCAGGTAGAAGTCGCGGCCATAGAACATGTTCGCCACGCTGCAGCGCATGCCCTCCTCGCGCTCGCACGCGGCGACCAGCGCCTTGCTCGCCGCGTCCACCGCGTCGTAGTAGGCGCGGCCGGTCTTGCCGCGGGCGTTGGCCAGCACCTGCTCGGTGACCGGGTCGAAGCCGACCGTGACGCGCAGGCGGAAGTCCGGATTGGCCGGCAGCTCCTCGCCACGATTGGCCGCCACGTAGCCCTGCTCGATCAGGTTGCGCTGCGCGTTGCTGTTGTACTGGATCACCCCGAACGCGACATGGTGGTTGGTCAGCACCAATCCCTGGTCGCTGACGAAGGCGCCGGTGGCGCCGCCCACCTTGACCACCGCACTGAGCGGCGGCCGGGTCAGGTCGGCCAGCGCGGCGGGATTGCCTTGATAGCCCGCGGCTTTCAGCTGCCGGTCGATCGACGGCAGCTGCGACGGCATCCACATGCCCTCGTCCGCCTGCGCCAGCGGGCTCAACGACATCGCCACCGCAGTGGACCACAGCATCCTCTTCCAGCGCATCGAATCGGCCTCTCGTGCCATCGCATAAACTTGCGACCATAGTTCGATGGCGCATGCCGGGCAAGATCCCGGCCGCAAAGCCGCCGCTGGCGGTCGCGCTCTATAATTGGCGTTTCCCCGCCCGTTCAGCGGGCCAACTGATGGATTCCCCATGCCGCAGACGATGAAAGCCCTGGTCAAGCGCAAGCCCGAACAGGGCATCTGGATGGAAGAGGTGCCACTGCCCGAGGTCGGCCCCAACGAGGTACTGATCAAGATCGAAAAGACCGCGATCTGCGGCACCGACCTGCACATCTACAAGTGGGACGAGTGGAGCCAGCGCGTCATCAAGCCCGGGCTCACCATCGGCCATGAATTCGTCGGCCGCATCGTCGAGATCGGCACCGGCGTCACCGGCTACAAGGTCGGCGACCGCGTCTCGGCCGAGGGCCATATCGTCTGCGGCCATTGCCGCAACTGCCGCGCCGGCCGCCAGCACCTGTGCCCGAACACGGTCGGCATCGGCGTGAACCGCAACGGCGCGTTCGCCGAGTACATGAGCATGCCGGCCTCGAACCTGTGGCCGATCCCGGACCAGATCCCGTCGGAGCTGGCCGCGTTCTTCGACCCCTACGGCAACGCCGCGCACTGCGCGCTGGAGTTCGACCTGATCGGCGAGGACGTGCTGATCACCGGCGCCGGCCCGATCGGCATCATCGCCGCCGGCATCGCCAAGCACGTCGGCGCGCGCAACGTGGTGGTGACCGACGTCAACGACTACCGCCTGAAGCTGGCCGCCGACATGGGCGCCACCCGCGTGGTGAACGTGGCCAGCCAGTCGCTCAAGGACGTGATGAAGGATCTGCACATGGAAGGCTTCGACGTGGGCCTGGAGATGAGCGGCAACCCGCGCGCGTTCAACGACATGCTCGACTGCATGTATCACGGCGGCAAGATCGCCCTGCTCGGCATCCAGCCCAAGGGCGCCGGCATCGACTGGGACAAGGTGATCTTCAAGGGCCTCACCCTGCAGGGCATCTACGGCCGGCGCATGTACGAGACCTGGTACAAGATGACCCAGATGGTGCTGACCGGTTTCCCGCTGCAGAAGGTGCTTACCCACCAGATCCGCATCGACGATTTCCAGAAGGGCTTCGACCTGATGGACGCGGGCCAGTGCGGCAAGGTGGTCTGCTCCTGGAGCTGAACGATCGCAGACGGCGGGCACCGCTCCTCATCATCGGCTTCACGGCAGCTGCGTAAACTTTCTGCGGCCGGTTGCTGCCGGCTGCAGGAAGTGTCCGGCGGGTGCCGCCGGTTCATGACGCCACTGGAAAGTTCGCATGAACGCCTTTCGCTCCATGGCAGGTGCCCACCTGGCGGCGGCCCGCGACAAGACCGAGCAACTGTACCGCTCGCACCGCGCGCGCAAGGTCGCGCTGATCGCCACCATCGTGCTGGTGGTGTTCGGCCTGCTCGGCTTCCTCGCCGCCCCGCCCATCATCCGCGGCCAGATCGAGAAACGCGCCAATGCGGCGCTGTCGCGGCCGGTGACGGTGGCGGCGGTGCACTTCAATCCCTACACCCTGCGCCTGCAGCTGGATCGCCTGCACATCGCTGACCGCGACGGCCGCTCGCCGTTCGTGGACATCGACCAGGCGGTGATCAACGCCTCGTGGACCTCGCTGTTCCGCTGGGCGCCAGTGCTGGATGAACTGCGCCTGCAGCACCCGCGGATCCGCGTCGTGCGCACGGCGGATGGACGCTTCAACTTCACCGACCTGCTGGAACGCTACGCCTCGAAGCCCGCCGACCCGAACGCACCGCCGGCACGCTTCTCGCTGTCCAACATCACCGTCCACGCGGGCGACATCCAGTTCGACGACCAGATCGGCAAGGCCAGCCATCACGTCGAGCAGCTGGAGTTGGGCATCCCGTTCATCGCCAACCTGCCAAGCGACACCGACGTGTTCGTGCAACCGTTGCTGTCGCTGCGCGTGGACGGCAGTCCGCTACGCATCGACAGCCAGACCAAACCCTTCGCGGACACCCGCGAGGCGGTGGTGCACTTCCAGCTCGACCAGCTGGATCTGCCGCGCTATCTGGCCTACGTTCCCGTGCCCCTGCCGGTAGCCATCCCCAAGGGGCGGCTCGGTGGAAACCTCGACTTGCACTTCGTGCAGACCAAACCCACGCCACAGTTGCAGCTGACCGGCCACCTGCATCTGGATGACTTTGCCCTTGCCAGCAACCGCGGCGAGCCCATCCTCGAACTCGGCCATGGCAGCGCCGAGCTGGCCGACGTGCAGCCGTTGCTCTCGCGCTACCGGCTGGGCGCGCTGCGGCTGGACCAGGCCCACCTGCACTACACCCAGGGCGACGACGGTCGCAGCAACTTCGACAGCCTGACCGCCGGTCCGGCAGCACCCGCGCCCACCTCGGCCACCACGGCGACGCCGACCGACCTGCGCATCGCCTCGCTGGCGCTGACGAACAGTGCCGTCCGCTACACCGACGCCACGCAGCACGAACTGGTTATCGACAACCTGCACGGCAGCCTGCAGGGTCTGAGCCTGCAACCGGCGCCCGCTGGCCCGATCGACCTGGCCGCCCGGCTCGGCGGCGGCGAGCTGACAGCCAAGGGCAAGCTCGACCTGGCCGCCAGCCGGTTGGTAGCCCATCTCGGTTTCAAGCAAGTGGGCGTGGCCCCGCTGCAAGCGATGGCGCCACCGACGAGCGCACGGGTGACCAGGGGCAAGCTCGACGCCGACGGCCAGCTGCAGCTCGACTGGGGCAAGGCCTTCAACGTGCACCTCGCTGACGCGCACGCCGCGATCAACGACTTCGCGCTTGAAGCGCCGTCGGAAAAACACGGCACCCCGCTGGCGTGGAACAAGTTGCAGGCGGAGATCCGCCTGCTCGATCTGGCCAGCCGCCAGATGCAGCTGGGCAAGGTCACCGCCAGCGGCCTCGGGCTGGACGTGCAGCGGCGCCGCAACGGCACGATAAGCCTGCTGGAACTGCTGGCGCCGCCCAGCGCACCGCGAAAAGCCGCAGCGGACCCGGGCCCACCCTGGCATTGGAGCATCGCCCACCTGGGTCTCGACGACGGCACGGTCGACTTCACCGATCAAGCCGTCGGCTCCAAACCTGTCACCGTGCAACTGAAATCACTCAAGGGCAGCCTCGACAACCTCAGCGACAAGCTGGGCGAAGCGCGCCCGTTCAAGCTGGAGGGCGCCATCGACCGCGGCACGTTCGCCGCCTCCGGCACGCTGCGCCCCTCGCCGCTGGGTGCCGATCTGCAGCTGGACACCCGACGGCTGGACATCGCCCGCTTCGAGCCGTACATCAGCGTGCCGCTGAACGTCACCGTGACCAACGCCCGGCTCACCAGCAACGGCAAGCTGCGTTACGACGGCCGCGGCAACACGCCGAAGCTGCGTTATCGCGGCAACGCCGCGCTGGAGCGCGTGCGCATACAGGACAAGCTCAGCGGCGACGACTTCCTGCGCTGGCGCACGCTCAGCGCCGCAAACCTCGACGCCGAGGTCGGCCCGGGCGCACCGCGCATGCACGTCGGCGCCCTGGCGCTCACCTCGTTCTACGCCCGCATGATCATCAACGCCGACGGCAAGCTGAACCTGGCGGACGTGATCGCCTCGCCCGAGGCCGCGCCGGTGTCGGTGACCCGGGCCACCGGCACGTCGGCCACGCCGCCGCCGAAGCCGGCGGCGCCCATACCGACGGCGGCCACCAGCACGTCGATCGCGGCGGCCGCGGCGCCGGCAGCGCCTCCAGCCGACATCCATATCGGCGGCATCACCCTGGTCAACGGCCAGCTCAACTACACCGACAACTTCATCAAGCCCAACTACACCGCCAACCTCACCAAGCTCACCGGCCGGATCGGCGCGTTCGGCACCACCCCGGGTGATCCGCCGGCCGCGCTGTCGGTGCAGGCGGCACTGGACGACGATTCGCCGGTGGACATCGACGGCAGTATCAACCCGCTGCAGCCGGTGGCGTTCCTGGACATCAAGGGCAAGGCCAACGAGGTGGAGCTCACCCGGCTCGCCGCCTACTCCACCAAGTACACCGGCTACCCGATCACCGCCGGCAAGCTCAACATGGACGTCCACTACATGCTGGACCAGCGCAAGCTCAATGCGGACAACCACATCTTCATCACCCAGCTCACCTTCGGCGAGCGCAATGAGAGCCCGGGCATCAGGCACCTGCCGGTGAAGCTGGCAGTGGCGTTGCTCAAGGACACCCAGGGCAACATAGACGTGAACGTGCCGGTGTCCGGCTCGCTGGACGATCCGCAGTTCAGCCTGGGCGGCCTGATCTGGCGCGCCTTCGGCAACCTGATCGCCAAGGCCGTCACCGCGCCGTTCCGCCTGCTGGCCGGCGCCTTCGGCGGCAGCCACGAGGATCTCGGTTACGTCGAGTTCGCGCCGGGTTCGGCGGTGCTCGACGCCAAGGCGCAAGAGCGCCTGGGCAAGATCGTCGCCATGTTGCAACAGAAGCCGTCGCTCAAACTCGGCATCATCGGCCGGGTCGACCCGAGCAAGGATCAGGACGGCCTGCGCAAGGTGACGGTGGATAACCTGGTGCGACGCGAAAAGGCGCTGGATACCGAAGGGAAAAGCGCCGACACCTCCGATGCGGCGCTGGCCGCGGTCAAGGTCACTCCCGACGAATACGACAAGTATCTCAAGCGCGCCTATCGCCACGACGACCTGCAGAACAAGCCGCGCAACTTCCTCGGCCTGAAGAAGTCGCTCGAACCCGACGAGATGCGCAGCCTGATGGAAACCGACGTGCCGGTGGACGACAAGGCCATGCGCGCACTGGCCGAGCGCCGCGCTGGCGCAGTGCAGGCCTGGCTGAAGGGCAAGCTGGACGACGCACGCGTATCGCTGCAGGAACCGAAGCTCGATGCCGAGGGCATCGACGACAAGGGCAAGACCACGCGCGTGGATTTCGGCCTGAAGCAGTAGCGCGCACAGGCTCGGCGCCGTGGCTTTCCTTCCCAGCACGGCGCCAACGGGTCAAAATAGCGCTTTGCCCACCGGCGGGAATTCCTCATGAGCTACTCAGCCAAGGCGCGCTACGCCAGCGAACTCGACGCCATCCGCGAACAGGGCCTGTTCAAGGCCGAGCGCATCATCACCTCGCCGCAGTCCGCCGAGATCGAACTGGAAGGCGGCCGCAGGGTGCTGAACTTCTGCGCCAACAACTACCTCGGCCTGGCCGACCATCCCGCGGTGATCCAGGCCGCCAAGGACGCGCTGGACTCCCACGGCTTCGGCATGGCCAGCGTGCGCTTCATCTGCGGCACGCAGGACCTGCACAAGCAGCTGGAGGCGAAGATCGCCGCGTTCTTCGGCACCGAGGACACCATCCTCTACGCCGCCTGCTTCGACGCCAACGGCGGCCTGTACGAACCGCTGCTGGGCGAAGAGGACGCGGTGATCTCCGACGCGCTCAACCACGCCTCGATCATCGACGGCATCCGCCTGTGCAAGGCCAAGCGCTACCGCTATGCCAACAGCGACATGGCCGACCTGGAGAAACAGCTGCAGGCCGCCGACGCCGCCGGCGCACGCACCAAGCTGATCTCCACCGACGGCGCGTTCTCGATGGACGGCTTCATCGCCAAGCTCGACCAGATCACCGCGCTAGCCGCGAAATACGACGCCATGGTGCACATCGACGAATGCCACTGCACCGGCTTCCTCGGCGACACCGGCCGCGGTTCGGCCGAAGTCAACGGCGTGATGGACAAGATCGACATCTTCACCGGCACGCTGGGCAAGGCGCTGGGCGGCGCGCTGGGCGGCTTCACCACCGGCCGCAAGGAAGTCATCGAGATGCTGCGCCAGCGCTCGCGGCCCTACCTGTTCTCCAATTCGCTGCCGCCGCACGTGGTGGCCGCGGCGATCAAGGTGTTCGACATGCTCTCCAGCGCCGGCGAGCTGCGCGACAAGCTCAAGGAGAACACGCGCTACTTCCGCGAGCGGATGACCGCCGCCGGCTTCGACATCAAGCCGGGCGTGCACCCGATCGTGCCGGTGATGATCTACGACGCGCCGAAAGCGCAGGCGATGGCCAGCGCCCTGCTCGACGAGGGCATCTACGTCACCGGCTTCTTCTACCCGGTGGTGCCGCAAGGCCAGGCGCGTATCCGCACGCAGATGAGCGCAGCACACACCCGGGAGCACCTGGACCGCGCCATCGCCGCGTTCACCAAGGTGGGCCGGAAGCTTGGCGTGATCGGCGGCTGACCACGGCATCCGCCGCATGGCGCGGCGTGGCCGTCTGTTTTCGGACAGCAAGGGTGGCGGTCGGACTCAAGCCTTGCGGGTGTCAAGTGCCTTGATCTCGTCCGCGCTCAGCCGGCGCCATTGCCCTTTCGCCAGATCACCCAGCGCAAGCGGGCCGATCGCCACGCGGATCAACCGCAGCACGTCAAAACCCAGCGCAGCCAGCAGCCGGCGGATATGCCGGTTGCGACCTTCGTCCAGCACCACCTCCAGCCATGCGTTCTTTGCGCCCGCACGCAGCAGCGTGGCGCTTCGCGCCCTCAGGAGTTCGCCGGCATCCTCGATGCCTGCCAGCATCGCCGCCAGCACGGTGGCGTCCGGCAGGCCGGCTACCTGGACGTGGTAGGTCTTGTGCAGGTGCGTGGCCGGGTCGGTGATGCCGGCCGCCCAACCGGTGTCGTTGCTCAGCAGCAGCAGTCCCTCGCTGGCCTTGTCCAATCGGCCGACCGGCCCCAGCCAGGGCAGCCCGGCGGCGGCCAGTGCGGTGTAGACCGTCGCGCGGCCATGTTCATCGGCGGCACTGACCACGATGCCGCGCGGCTTGTTGAAGGCGACATGGACACGCTCCGCCTGCCCTACGGATTTCCCGTCGACCGCAACCTGCTGGCGGTCGATCGAGGTCGGGTGCTGCGGGTCGCGAACCACCCTTCCGTCGAGGCTGATCCGACCCGCCCGAATCCACTGCTCGGCCTGGCTGCGCGAACACACGCCGAGCTTGGACAGCACGCGGGCCAGCCCGTGCCGGGGCGACAGTGGCGCCTCCGGCGTGCGTGCCGGACTGAAGAAAGGTGGGCGTGACATCGCGAAAGCGTATAGGCCAGGGCGGCAGGGCGACAAGGATAGGCGCGGTGAACCCAAAAAAAGCCCGGCCGGAGCCGGGCTTTTTCCTGTTGGCTACTGTGGTTCGATTACTGCTGAACCTGCAGCTCCGTGCGACGGTTCTGCGCGCGGCCCGCATCGGTGTCGTTGTCGCCGATGGGGTTGCTCTCGCCGTGACCGATCGGCCCTTCCAGGCGGCTGGCATCGATGCCGTGGCTGGTCAGGTAGTTGTAGACGATCGAGGCGCGACGCTCGGACAGCTTCTGGTTGTACGCATCCGTGCCCTTCGAGTCGGTGTAGCCGGCCACGGTCACGTGCACCTGCGGGTAACGCTGCAGGGTGTCGACGGCCTGGTTCAGCACCGAGATCGAATCGGCCGTCGGCTCGGCGAGCGACTTGGAGATGTCGGTCTCACCCGCCTTCGGACGATCGAACTTGAAGTTCACGCCACGCAGGTCGATCACCACCTTCTGCGCGCAGCCATCCGGACCCACGATGGTGCCAGCGGCCGTGGCGGGGCACTTGTCCTCGCAGTCGTTCACGCCGTCGTTGTCGCTGTCCAGGGTGGAGCAGTCGGGCGGCGGGGGAGCCACCTCGGCGGCAGCGACCGGGGCCGCAGCGGGCGCGCCGAAGCGGCTGACCACGCTGAAACCGAGCAACCAGTCACCGTAGCCATCCTTCTCCGGCTGGGACTTGTTGTCGAAGTCGTAGCGGTAGGCAGCTTCCAGGCGGAAGTCCGTGCTGTCACTCACCGCCTTGGACACACCACCACCCAGCTCGGCGGCAGGCGACCAGCCACTGTCCATGAAGGAGTGGTGATGGCTACCCATCACACCCGCCAACGCGTACGGGCGCCAGGCATTCCAGTCACCCGCGTAGAAACGCGCGACGGCACCCACCGAGTTGCTGATCCACTGCCGGTCGCTACGACCGGGGCCGGCGCCAATCACGGCATTGTCGATATGCCGATTGGTGTGGTCGACAAAGAAGTCGAGAGACATGTTCGGCGAGAAATAACGGCCGACCCCGAGGCCAAAATAGAACTGGCGGCTATTCGTGTTGCGGTCGGTGTCGTTGTAGTAGCCGCCCACGGCCGGCGCGATATACCAACGCCCGTCGTAGGACGAGGCGGCGGTTTCGCTGCTCGAGGCATCAGCCGGCGCTGCAGCCGTGTCCTGCGCGTGAACGGCACCTACGCCGCCCAGGGCAAGCGCGATCAGAAAATACAAGCCCTTACGTTTCATCAGGTGTCTCCTCGATTATTAAAATTTGAGTCCGTTCGACCCTTACCGGAAAGTCGCACGTCAGAACTTCATTTGACTCAAGGCCCTACCGGCCCCCGCTTGGCTTGTCTGTGACAAGCGGCACGCATTGTAGCAAAAACGTTAAGCCGCCAATCCCGTCACACACGTTATTGCAACCATTCGGTGCAAAATCATTCAGGTAAGTGATCGTGCCGGACTGGCCCCTTCGCAGAACGGCGAGACTGTGCAAATTGCCCCGCCGCCAAGTCTGGTTCATCTCCGACCGGACCGAATCTTCCATGCCGACCGTGCCTACAATGTGAAGAGACCCAGGAATTGATGCAGCGGCATGGCGTCGAGCTGGCCCGGATCGCGCGTGGCCTCCATGATCGCTTTCACCCGATGGGCCGGCAGGTGCTCGCGCATGGCCGCTTCAAACTTCTGCAGCAGCACGGGAATACCCTCGGCCCGGCGCTTGCGGTGGCCGATCGGATAGTCGATGGACACCTTCTCCGTACTGCTGCCGTCCTTGAAGAACACCTGCACCGAGTTGCCGATATAGCGCTTGGCCGGGTCGAAGTAATCGCGGGTGAAGTGCGTATTCTCGACCACGGTCATCTTGTCGCGCAGCGCGTCGATGCGTGGATCGGCGGCAACGTCGTCGTTGTAGTCGCTGGCCACCAGCCGGCCGAAGATCAAGGGCACGGCGACCATGTACTGGATGCAGTGGTCGCGGTCGGCATAGTTGGCCAGCGGACCGGTCTTGTCGATGATGCGGCAGCCGGCCTCCTGCGTCTCGATGACGATCTTCTCGATCTGGTCGAGCTTGCCGGCCACCTCGCCATGCAACTGCATGGCACATTCCACGGCGGTCTGCGCATGGAACTCGGCCGGGTAGCTGATCTTGAACAGCACGTTCTCCATCACGTAGCTGCCGAACGGGCGCTCGAACTCGAACGGCTTGCCGTCGAACGCCACGTCGTAGAAACCCCAGGTCTTCGCCGACAGCGCCGACGGGTAGCCGACCACGCCGCGATACACCGCATTGATCGCGTGGGTGACCGCGCGACGGCAGGCATCGCCGGCGGCCCAGCTCTTGCGCGGGCCGGTGTTCGGCGCATGGCGGTAGGTGCGCAGCGCGCCGTTGTCGATCCAGCTGTGCGACACGGCCGTGGTGATCTGCTCCTTGTTGCCGCCGAGCATCGCGGTGGCGACCGCAGTGGAGGCCAGCCGTACCAGGATCACGTGGTCCTGGCCGACCCGGTTGAAGCTGTTCAGCAGCGCGTAGCAGCCCTGGATCTCGTGCGCCTTGATCGCGTAGCCGAGCACGTCACGCACGCTCAGCGGCTGGCCGCCTTCGCGCTCCGCCTTGCGGCTCAGGTAGTCGCCGACGGCCAGGATGCTGCCGAGATTGTCCGACGGATGGCCCCATTCGGCCGCCAGCCAGGTGTCGTTGAAATCGAGCCAGCGGATCTGCGTGCCGATCGCGAACGCCGCCTGCACCGGGTCCAGCTCATGGCTGGTGCCCGGCACCCGCGCGCCGCCCGGCAGCGTGGCGCCCGGCACCAGCGGACCGAGATGTTTCACGCACTCGGGAAACTTCATCGCCATCATGGCCGTGGCGAGCGAGTCCAGCAGCATGTAGCGCGCGGTGTCGTAGGCCTCGTTCGAGTCGATCGTGTAGTCGACCACGTAATCGGCGATGTCGACCAGCGGCTGGTCGGGATCGGGACGGACGGCGGAGCGGATGTCGTGCGCACTCATGACGTGATCTCGTGGCGAGGGAAAACCGCCATTTTAGCCGACTGTCATCGGACGCGTTGCTTGACCGCAGCGCACCCGCACCGCGACAATCGCCGCCAGCCCAAAAGGGAGTAGTTCCCGCGGCAAGTCCATTTGCCGCGGTGTGGCGATCGTCAGCACGAGCGAGGTTTCGCTCCGGTCGTCCGGCAGCCATCCTGCGAACAAGACTTTTGTGGCGGACATGGGCCGCGCGCGTCCGTGGCTGCCGCATTGTCAGACGCGCATGGAAACCCCGATGACTCTCGCTGCTCCCGATTTTCTCTCCGGCCTGCTCACCATCATCCTGCTCGACCTCGTGCTGGCCGGCGACAACGCCATCGTCATCGCGATGGCTGCCAGCCGGCTGCCGAAGCACCTGCAGAAGAAAGCGGTGTTCTGGGGCACGTTCGGCGCCGTCGCGGTGCGCTTCGCGCTCACCGCCATCGTGGTGTTCCTGCTCAAGCTGCCCGGCCTGATGCTTGCCGGCGGCCTGCTGCTGCTGCCGATCGCCTGGCAACTGCTGAACCACGGCGACGATGACGGCCCGGACATCAAGGCCGGCAACACGTTCTGGAGCGCATTGCGCACGATCATCGTCGCCGATGCGCTGATGGGACTGGACAACGTGCTGGCGATCGCCGGCGCCTCCAAGGGCCACCTGGGCCTGGTCATCATCGGCCTGCTGGTCAGCGTGCCGCTGGTGGTGTGGGGTTCGACCCTGATCCTCAAGTTGATCGACCGCTTCCCCATCATCATGTACATCGGCGCCGCGGCGATCGCGATCACCGCCGGTCGCATGATCGCCCACGACCAGCTGCTCAGCGGCTGGTTCGACGCCCACGCGTGGGCGGCATACGGCCTCGACGCCCTGGCCATCCTGGTCATATGCGGTGGGGGCTGGCTGGTCCAGCGTCATCGGCGGCGATTGCGGCAAGTCGGCGCGTAAGCGCGGCCTCATCGGCGAATCTTCCGGAATCTTGCGCAACCCAGCGAAGGCGGCAGCGCGGGGTCGCGCAAAATATGATGTCCTTGCGCAAATATTTATTATCGTAATATGATAATCTCTCTGCCAATCCCGGAGCTTCCCATGTCGCCTGTCATCCGCGCCGAATCCCTGCGCCCTGCTGCCGAGTCCGCCTCTCCGCGGACGACGCGCATCCAGCGGCGCGCGAACGACATCATGTCGTTCGCCAGTGTCCTCGCCCTGGTTACCGTGGTCGGCTGGTCGCTGCTGGCACTCCTGTTCTGGCAAGTCAGCGGCGTGACCCGGATGGACTCCACCTCGGCGCAGCACCTGCTTGAACGCTGGCATCTGCTGCCGGGGGCCTCCTTCGACGGCGCGATACTTTCGGCGGCCCTGCTGCTGGCGCTGGCGGCCGCGATGGCGCCGATCGTCTGCCTGCGTCGGCTCGGCAAGGCCTTGCGTGCCCCGTCGCCGCTGAACCCCGTCGTCGCACGGCGCTTCTCGTGGCTGGGTCACGCGCTGGTGGCCAACATCGTCGGAGGATTTGCCGCCGGGCTGGTCGCCGCCACCCAGATCCCGCAATACCAGCTCAGCCTCGGCATCGGCTTCCTGGGCACGCTCACCGCGGCCATCCTCGCCTACGCGGTGGCCGAGATGGTACGCGAGGGTGCACGCGCCGCCGAGGAAAACCGGGCGTTCGTCTGATGCCGATCATCATCGAACTGGACGTCGTGCTGGCGCGACGCAAGATGAAGTCCAAGGATCTGGCTGCGGCGATCGGGATCACCGAGGCGAACCTGTCCCTGCTCAAGCAAGGCAAGGTGAAAGGCGTGCGTTTCAGCACGCTCGACGCGATCTGCACCGCACTGGAATGCCAGCCCGGCGACCTGTTGCGCCACGTCGACGACGAGTCCTGGGACGGAACCCGGCGGCACAAGGCAGGCAGGGAAGCCGGGCAGCTCCCCGGCGCCCTGCCTGCGGCTTCCTAGCGCTTGTCGATCGGCACGTAGGCCAGGTCTTCCGGCCCGGTATAGTTCGCGCTGGGGCGGATGATCTTGCCGTCCTGGCGCTGCTCGATCACGTGCGCGCTCCAGCCGGCGGTGCGCGCGATCACGAACAGCGGCGTGAACATCGCGGTGGGCACGCCCATCATGTGGTAGGTGCTGGCAGAGAACCAGTCGAGGTTGGGGAACATCTTCTTCAGCTCGCCCATCACCTTCTCGATGCGTTCGGAGACGTCGAACAGGGTCGGGTTGCCGCCGTCGGTGCACAGCTTGCGCGAGATTTCCTTGATGATCTCGTTGCGCGGGTCGGACACGGTGTAGACCGGGTGGCCGAAGCCGATGATGATTTCCTTCTTCTCGACGCGGGCGCGGATGTCGGCTTCCGCATCGTTCGCGTTGCGGTAGCGCGCGATGATCTCCATCGCCACCTCGTTGGCACCGCCATGCTTGGGACCGCGCAGCGCGCCGATCGCGCCGGTGATCGCCGAATACAGGTCCGAGCCGGTACCGGCGATGACGCGGGCGCTGAACGTACTGGCGTTGAACTCGTGCTCGGCGTACAGCACCAGCGACTTGTCCAGCGCCTGCGCGTGCAGCTCGCTCGGCTTGCGGCCGTGCAGCAGGTGCAGGAAATGCGCAGCGATCGAGTCGTCGTCGGTCTCGGTCTCGACGCGCTTGCCGTTGTGGCTGAAATGGTACCAGTACAGCAGCATCGAGCCGAAGCTGGCCATCAGGCGGTCGGCGATGTCGCGTGCGCCGGTAACGTTGTGGTCGTCCTTTTCCGGCAGCACGGTGCCGAGCACCGAGCAGCCGGTGCGCAGCACGTCCATCGGGTGGGTGGCGGCCGGCAGCAGCTCCATCGCCGCCTTGACCGGCGCCGGCAGGCCACGCAGGCGCTTGAGCTTGGCCTTGTAATTCTGCAGCTCGGTCCAGTTCGGCAGCACGCCGTGCACCAGCAGGTAGGCGACTTCCTCGAAGCAGCCCTTGGCAGCCAGATCGTGGATGTCGTAGCCGCGGTAGTGCAGGTCGTTGCCGCTGCGGCCGACCGTGCACAGCGCGGTATTGCCCGCGGCCACGCCGGACAGGGCGACGGATTTCTTGGCCTTGGGCAGGACTTGTTCGCTCATCGGAAATCTCCAGGGTGCAGGTGTGTTCTTTGAACCCGGGCAGGAGCCCTCTTGCGGGCGATGCTCCTGCTCTGGCGCAGATCGAAGCCAGAGCATCGCCCGCGAACGGGCTCCTGCCGCGGTGACAGTCAGCTTTTCTGCGAAAACAGCGCGTCGAGCTTGTCCTCGTAGGCGTGGTAACCGAGGAAGTCGTACAGCTCCTCGCGCGTCTGCAGGGTGTCGATGATGTTTTTCTGGGTGCCTTCGCGACGCACGGTCTCGTAGAAATGCAGCGCGGCCTTGTTCATCGCCCGGTATGCACCGCAGCAGTACAGCGCGATGTCCACGTTCGCGCTCTTGAGCTCGTCGGTGGTGAAGAACGGGGTGGAGCCGAACTCGGTGAGGTTGGCCAGGATCGGCACCTTCACCGCCGCCTTGAACTTGCGGTAGTCGTCCAGCGTCTTCATCGCCTCGGGGAAGATCATGTCGGCACCGGCTTCGACGTAGGCCACCGCACGCTCGATCGCGGAATCGAGGCCTTCCTTCGCCGCCGCATCCGTGCGCGCCATGATCACGAAGCCGGGGTCGGTCCGTGCATCCACCGCCGCCTTCACCCGATCGACCATCTCCTCCTTCGGCACCACTTCCTTGCCCGGGCGATGGCCGCAACGCTTCTGGCCGACCTGGTCCTCGATGTGCACCGCCGCCACGCCAACATTGATGAACGAGCGGATCGTGCGCGCGATGTTGAACGCCCCGCCCCAGCCGGTGTCGATGTCGACCAGCAGCGGCAGCTGCGTGGCGTCGACGATGCGGCGGGCGTCAGTGAGCACGTCTTCCATGGTGGAAATGCCCAGGTCCGGCACGCCCAGCGAATTGGCGGCCACGCCGCCACCGGACAGGTACAGCGCCCGATAGCCCACGCGTTTGGCCATCAGGCCGGCATAGGCGGTGATCGCGCCCATGACCTGCAGCGGTTGCTCGGCGGCAACGGCGGCGCGAAAGCGGGCGCCCGGGGATGCTGGCTGTGTCATGTGGCCTCCCTTTAAAACGCCCATTTTAGCCTACCGGGCCTGCGGCCGGGATTGGACTTTCTGGCACCCCCGCGGAGGTCCGTGCTGACCACGCCGGCAGCCGATCGCCATTTCCTGCGTGACGAATCCGTTGCGGCCCCGTACATTCGGTCCGATGAGCACATCGACTCCTCTCGCGAAACGCATCCTCTGGGGCCTGGTGATCGGCGTGGTTGCCGCCGTGGTCACGCTCGGCATCGGCCAGTTGCATCCGCCCACGCTGGCGCTGATGCAAAAAATCTCCGCGGCGGTGTTCGACCCGTTCGGGCAGATCTTCCTGCGCATGCTGTTCTTCGTGGTGATCCCGCTGGTGTTCAGTTCGCTGGCCTCGGGCGTGACCCAACTGGGCCGGTTGGATCGGCTCGGTCCGCTCGCCGGGCGCACGTTCGCGCTGTTCTTCCTCAACATGGGCATCGCCGTGGCGATCGGCCTGGTGATGATGAACACCGTGCAGCCCGGCCATCACCTGGACGAGCAGGCGCGCACCCAGCTGATGCAGGAGTACGGCGGCAGCGCACAGAAGACGATCGACACCAAGGCCGCCCAGCCGAAGATGAGCTTCGGCACGCTGGTGGAGATGTTCATGCCGCGCAACTTGGTCGGCGCGGTGGCCGGCCCCAGTCGCGACGCGCTCGGCGATGTGCTGCCCTTGATCCTGTTCGCGATCCTGGTCGGTGCCGCTGCGACCCAGTTGCCCGGGAAGGAACGCAAGCGGGTGCAGATGGCGTTGGACACCCTCACCGACCTGATGACGAAGATCGTCGGCTTCGCGCTGGAGCTGGCGCCGTACGCGGTGCCGGCGATGATCTACAGCGTGATCGTCAAGGTCGGCATGGACGTATTGCTGGCACTGTCGGTGTTCGTGATCGGCTGCACCGTGGCGCTGGCGCTGCACCTGTTCGGCACCATGTCGCTGTGGCTGCGCTTCCTGGCCAAGCGTTCGCCACTGACCTATTTCCGGCAAATCCGCGCCCTGCTGATCACCGCGTTCTCCACCAGCTCCAGCAACGCCTGCCTGCCCGCCTCGCTGGCGGTGGCGCAGGAGGAGTTGAAGCTCAACCCCAGCGTCGCCGGCTTCGTGCTGCCGCTGGGCGCAACCATGAACATGAGCGGCACCGCCCTGTTCGAGGGCTGCGTGGTGCTGTTCGTGGCGCAGGCGTTCGGCGTCGAGCTGTCGATGAGCCACCAGGCCATCCTGATGCTGCTGTCGGTGCTCAGCGCAGTGGCCGTGGCCGGCATTCCCGGCGGTTCCTTGCCGATGATCGCCGGCCTGCTGGCCACCTTCGGCATTCCGCCGGAAGGCATCGGCATCATCATCGGCGTCGACCGCATCCTCGACATGATGCGCACCACGGTGAACGTGGGCAGCGACATCGTCACTGCCACGGTGGTGGATCGCCAGCTGCGCGACCGCTTCGCGACGCCGTAACGCACACTCCCGGAAACTGTCCCGTTACCGGTCGCCGGTGCGGCCGGCTGCCGTCCGGTCAATGATAGTCACGAGTAATCGAACCAATGCCAACAATCAATTAGATTAATTGATCGGAGGCTCTTAGAATCTCTTCAGTTCTTCAACCACCACGGGAAGCCGACGATGTCTCTGATCAATACCGAAGTGAAACCGTTCAAGGCCCAGGCCCTCAAGGCCGGCAAGTTCATCGAAGTCAGCGAAGCGGACCTGAAGGGCAAGTGGTCGGTGGTGTTCTTCTACCCGGCCGACTTCACCTTTGTCTGCCCGACCGAGCTGGAAGACCTGGCCGACAACTACGCCGAGTTCCAGAAGCTGGGCGTCGAGATCTACTCGGTGTCCACCGACACCCATTTCGCGCACAAGGCCTGGCACGACACCTCCGACGCGGTGAAGAAGATCAACTACACCATGGTCGGCGACCCGACCCACCTGCTTTCGCGCAACTTCGACGTGCTGATCGAGGCCGACGGCATCGCCGATCGCGGCACCTTCGTGATCGACCCCGCGGGCAAGATCCAGATCGTCGAGATCAACGCCGGCGGCATCGGCCGTGATGCGTCCGAACTGCTGCGCAAGGTCAAGGCCGCGCAGTACGTCGCCGCCCATCCGAACGAGGTCTGCCCGGCCAAGTGGAAGGAAGGCGAGAAGACCCTCGCGCCGTCGCTGGACTTGGTCGGCAAGATCTGAGTCACCGCTGCAACTTGTGTCACGGACCCGGGCGCCACGGCGCGCCCGGGCTCCGCCCAGGATGCTTGTGCCAGCGGCCTGCACCCGGCCTGCCCCCTCCCCCGATAGGCCGCCCCTCCCCATGGCGCCGGCCGCTGCCACAAGTCTCCCGCATTCCCCTTTGTCCGTTTCGGAGTGTTTGCCATGCTCGACGAAGCCCTCAAGACGCAACTGAAGTCCTACCTGGAAAAGCTGACCCAGCCGATCGAGCTGGTCGCGGCGCTGGACGACGGCGCCAAGTCGCGCGAGCTGGACGAGCTGCTGCAGGAGATCGCCGCGTTGTCGGACAAGATCAGCCTGCGCCGCGACGACAGCGACGCGCGCAAGCCCTCGTTCGCGATCAACCGCGTCGGCACCGATATCGGCGTGCGCTTCGCCGGTATTCCGATGGGCCACGAATTCACCTCGCTGGTGCTCGCCCTGCTGCAGGTCGGCGGCCATCCGTCCACCGCCGCGGCGGACGTGATCGAACAGGTGCGCAATCTCGATGGCGACTACCGCTTCGAGACCTATTTCTCGCTGTCCTGCCAGAGCTGCCCCGACGTGGTGCAGGCGCTTAACCTGATGAGCGTGCTGAACCCGCGCATCCGGCACGTCGCCATCGACGGCGCGCTGTACCGGGATGAGGTCGAGCAGCGCCAGGTGATGGCGGTGCCCGCCGTGTTCCTCAATGGCGAGCCATTCGAACAGGGCCGCATGAGCCTGGAGCAGATCCTGGCCAAGATGGACACCGGCGCCAGCGCGCGTGAAGCCGAAAAGATCAAGACCAAAGACCCATTCGACGTGCTCGTGGTCGGCGGCGGCCCGGCCGGTGCCGCGGCGGCGATCTACGCCGCGCGCAAGGGCATCCGCACCGGCATCGCGGCCGAGCGCTTCGGCGGCCAGGTGCTGGACACCCTGGCGATCGAGAACTTCGTCTCGGTCGACTACACCGAGGGCCCGAAGCTGGGTGCGGCGCTGGAGCAGCACGTCAAGAACTACGACGTGGACATCATGAACCTGCAGCGCGCCGAGAAACTGATCCCTGCGAGCGAGCCCGGCGGTCTGATCGAGGTGCAGCTGGCCAACGGCGCCGCGCTGAAGTCGAAGACCGTGATCCTCTCCACCGGCGCGCGTTGGCGGCAGATGGGCGTGCCCGGCGAAGACCAGTACCGCAACAAGGGCGTGGCCTACTGCCCGCACTGCGACGGCCCGCTGTTCAAGGGCAAGCGCGTGGCGGTGATCGGCGGCGGCAACTCCGGCGTGGAGGCGGCGATCGACCTGGCCGGCCTCGTGGCCCATGTCACCCTGGTCGAGTTCGACGACAAGCTGCGTGCGGACGAGGTCCTGCAGCGCAAGCTGCGCAGCCTGCCCAACGTGGATATCATCGTCAGCGCACTCACCACCGAGGTGCTGGGCGACGGCCAGAAAGTCAGCGCGCTGGTCTACAAGGACCGCACCAACGACCAGATGCACACGCTGGAGCTGGAAGGCATCTTCGTGCAGATCGGCCTGCTGCCGAACACCGAGTGGCTCAAGGGCACGCTGGAGCTCTCGCCGCGCGGCGAGATCGTGATCGACGAACGCGGCGCGACCTCGGTGCCCGGCGTGTTCGCCGCCGGTGACGCCACCACGGTGCCGTACAAGCAGATCGTGATCGCGATGGGCGCCGGCTCCACCGCCGCACTGAGCGCATTCGACCACCTCATCCGCAGCCCGGTAGCGGTGCCGGTCGAGACCGAGGTCGAGGCCGAGGTCGAGGCGGTGGTCGCCTGATCCGGTCGCCCGTGGCAGCCCGCGGCAAGCGCCGCGACGCTGCCACGGTGCGGCCATGCTCGGGCAACCGCCTTCCTGATCGGCAACGGCACTCAGCCGGTTTCCCGCCGTTCACCCCCCGGATCAAGTCCGGGGCAGACTCTGAGCGCAGGCCCGCAGGGCCGGAGTCGAAGGGCACGTGCGGCATGCGCTTCGACTTCGCTTGCTGTCGCAAGCTACGCTCGGCGCGAACGGAACTCGCCACTGCGTGAAGTCACCCATCAGGCCACGTCGCCCGGCTTGCCATACATGATCCCGCTGCAGCAATTCATCGAAACCCACCCGCGCTTGTTCGTGCTGACCGGCGCCGGCGTCAGCACCGACTCCGGTATCCCCGACTACCGCGACCGCGACGGCGAGTGGAAGCGCGCCCCGCCGGTGACGCTGCAGGCCTTCATGCACGAACACGCCACGCGCCAGCGCTACTGGGCGCGCAGCCTGATCGGCTGGCCGCACTTCGGCCGCGCCCGGCCCAATCCCGCCCACCTTGCCCTGGCGCAACTGGAGCGACGCGGACAGATCGAACTGCTGGTCACCCAGAACGTCGACCGCCTGCACCAGCGCGCCGGCAGCGAACACGTGATCGACCTGCACGGCCGGCTCGACGAGGTGCGCTGCATGGCCTGCGACTGGCGCGCGCCGCGCGATGCGTTCCAGCAGCAACTGGTCGAGCGCAACCCGGCCTGGCAGCACCTCGATGCCGCCATCGCCCCCGACGGCGACGCCGATCTGGACGGCCAGGATTTCACCTCATTCGACGTGCCGCCGTGCCCGCGTTGCGGCGGCATCGTGAAACCGGACGTGGTGTTCTTCGGCGAAGGCGTGCCGCGCAAGCGGGTAGAGGCAGCCACGCAGGCGCTTGACGCGTCCAGCGCCGTGCTGGTGGTCGGCTCTTCGCTGATGGTGTATTCCGGCTATCGCTTCGTGCAGGCCGCGGCCCGCGCCGGCAAGCCGGTGGCGGCGGTGACGCTGGGTCGCACGCGCGCCGATGCGCTGCTCAGCCTGAAGGTAGACGCGCGTTGCAGCGATGCGCTGGCTTTCGTGCTGGACGCCGAGAGCCTGCTCGCGGCGGAGTAACCTTGGCACGTCTGCGGCGAACCCCATGTAGTCAGCAACGCGCTGCACGCTCGCGCCAGCCGCAACGTCCCGGAGACCCCCATGTCGATATACCGCAAGACCGCCGAAGCCGTCGCCCGGCTCACGCCCGAGCAGTACCGCGTCACCCAGCAGGCTACCACCGAACGCCCGTTCGACAACCTCTACAACGCCCACGCCGCGCCCGGCCTGTATGTGGACATCGTCTCCGGCGAGCCGCTGTTCAGCTCGCTGGACAAGTTCGACAGCAGCTGCGGCTGGCCCAGCTTCACCCGTCCCGTGCGGGATGAACACGTGGTGGAGAAACACGACGCCAGCCACGGCATGATCCGCACCGAAGTGCGCTCGCGCGACGGCGACAGCCACCTCGGCCACGTCTTCCCCGACGGCCCGCGCGCCAGTGGCGGTTTGCGCTACTGCATCAACTCCGCCTCGCTGCGCTTCATTCCGCTGGACGAGCTGGAGAGCGAGGGCTACGGCGAATTCCTGCCCCTGTTCGACCACGCGAGGGACGACGCATGAACCCGGCCAGCGAACGCGCGATCCTGGCCGGCGGCTGCTTCTGGGGCATGCAGGAGCTGATCCGCCAGCAGCCCGGCGTGCTGTCCACCCGCGTGGGCTACTCCGGCGGCGACGTGCCGAACGCCACCTATCGTCACCACGGCAACCACGCCGAGGCGATCGAGATCATCTTCGATCCCGCGCGCATCAGCTATCGGCAGCTGCTGGAGTTCTTCTTCCAGATCCACGATCCGAGCACGCCCAACCGCCAGGGCAACGACCGTGGCGCCAGCTACCGCTCGGCGATCTTCTACACCAGCCAGGCGCAGCGGCAGGTCGCCGAGGACACCATCGCGGATGTCGACGCCAGCGGGCTATGGCCGGGCAAGGCGGTGACCGAACTCGCCCCGGCGGGCGATTTCTGGCAGGCCGAACCCGAGCACCAGGATTACCTGCAGCATTACCCCGGCGGCTACACCTGCCACTTCATCCGGCCGGGCTGGAAGCTGCCGCATCGCGGCGACGCGCCCGCACACGCCGGCTGACGCGCCGGCGCTCAGCGCCGCAGGACATCCACGGCCTGGCGGGCCATCGTCGACACCACGCGGAACAGCATGCCGAGCACGTACTCGATGAAGGCCACGGTGATGTTGGCGGTGGCTTCCACGGTGCGGCCCATGAAACGCATGATTGCGGTGATCAGGTTGCGGATCATGGCGGCCAGCCGCAGCGACTGCAGCACGCCGGAGTAGAGCAGTCGCGCCAGCGTGTCCAGGAGGGTGGCACCGCCCAGCACGGCCAGGCCCGCGCCGCGGCCCAACGCGGTGAGGATCCAGTCCAGCGCCCTGAGAATCCAGCGCATCGCCGTCGCCGACAGCATGATGCTGGGCCCGCCGACGGCCGCTGCCACTTTCAGCCAGGCTTCGGCCTGTTCGAAGGTTCCCGGCCCTTCCCGCAGCACCGGCAGTCCCTTCCACGTGGCGTCACCGACCGAACGGCGATACTGCGGCATCAGGTGCGCTTCGATGGAAACCAGCTTGCCCGGGCCCTTCATGCGGTAGGCGGTCTCGTGCCACGGCACATGGCTGTACGGGTAGACCGGCACCATCGGCACCAGGTCGGTGTCGTGGTAAACCCGGTGGATCGCGTCGGCACCCAGGCGCCGGGTGAGGTATTGCGCGTGCCGCTCCACGCCGGCGCGGGGTGCGCCGAAGGTGTACAGCTGCAGGTCGCAGTTGAGGTCGCCCAGGCTGTCGGCCACCAGCGTGGCGATCGCGCCGCCGAGGCTGTGGCCCACGATGTGGATGGTGGACACGTTGGCGGCCGAGCCGATCGCCTGGCGGATCTGCGGCAGCAGGGTCTGCGCCGCCGCCCAGAAGCCGGCGTGCACCGTGTAGCCGCTCGGGCCGGTGACGCCGCCCATGCGCAGGTTGCTGAGCCAGTCGTAGGCACTGGTCTTGAAGGTGCCACGGATCGAGACAAGGCGCTCGTGCTGGCGCGCGTTCTTGCCGTATGCGACATAGCCGAAACCGGTGCGCTGCTGGATCGGCGAGCTGCCCAGGCCGGTGGAACCGGTCAGCCGCGTGCCGCCCAGCAGGTCGAACGCCTCGCGCACCGCCGGCGCGGCGGTCGCCGCATCGATCATCTCGGTGGACAGACGCAAGGCGTACGCGCTGTCCGCAACTTCGGCGGCCTGCGCCGGTGAAAGGTCATTCGACATCCCGCATCCCCTTTGCTTGCATCGAATCGGCTGATCGCCCGGGTCAGATTGCCTTGCAGATACCGTAATGCGTGCCCTCGAAATCGGGCGCGCGGGTCAGTTCGCATTCCAGGTTGAGTGGCTTGCCGTCGAGCTCGGAATTCGGATCGTAGGAGTTCCTGGTATGCCGCCAGGCCGGGTAATCGCGGCCCTCGTAGCGAATGGTGATCTTCTGCAGCACTACCGGCTGGTGCGGCACCGCACGCAACACGCCGGGGCGGTGCGTCACCGCCGGAAAATGGAAGCGGCCTTGCGCATCACTTTGAGTGTGCGCGGCCGGCACGTCGTTCTTGTTGTCCGACCACGTCACTTCCTGCACCAGCTCGGCGCCCTGCACCGGCTTGCCGTCGCTCAGCACCGTGCCGTGCACCTCGGAAAACAGCACCAGCGGACTGGACAAACCCATGGCGCACCCCTCGGACAGAATCGAAGCCAACAGGAACAGCGCCGTCGCGGACAGCATGCCGGGTCGCGACCAGAAGCGCCGCACCCTCTTTCCAGGTTTCCCGGATTGCATCCACATGCCCTGCCCCTCCCGAACACCTACCGTACCGGCAAACCGGCACCGAAAAAAGTACGGCGTCCGCTCCGCGGAAAAACCGCCGCACCACACGTCACGCCCACGGCTCGGATTCGCCCAGCAACTGGCGCAGCCGGGCATCGTCCATCGTCGCCAGCTCGTCCTCCGCCAGGCGCAGGTTCTCCGCCGGCAAGGCCAGTTGGCGAACTTCCCCGTCACCCGCGCGCGAGAACACCAGCAGCACGTTGCCATACGAGGCATTCAGCAGCGCAGCCTGCCAGTGACCGCCATGGGAATCGTCGAAACTGCGCATGCCTTGTTCCCGCCGCCGTGATCTGCCGATTGTATCGGCGCGATGGCCCGGCGCAGGTGTCGAACCGGCGCGGGTTCGTTCGTCGCATGATGGCAGACCGGCCACTTCGGCCGCGTCCTCCGCAGGAGCCAGCCATGTCCTACATCGACGGTTTCGTGATCGCCGTGCCCGACGCCAACCGGGAAAAGTTCATCGCCCACGCGGGCACCTTCGACCCGATCTTCCTCGAACTCGGCGCCATCCGCGTGTTGGAGTGCTGGGGCGAGGACGTGCCCGACGGCAAGCTCACCGACTTCCGCCGCGCGGTGCAGGCAGCGCCGGGCGAATCGGTGGTGTTTTCCTGGATCGAATGGCCCGACAAGGCCACCCGCGACGCCGGCATGGAGAAGTTCATGAAAGACCCGCGCATGGAGGCAGCCGCCGACTGCCCGTTCGACGGCAAGCGGATGATCTTCGGCGGCTTCGTGCCGGTGGTCAGCCTGCCCGATTGAGCGAAGCCCGGCTCGTCGTCCGTGCGCTGGAACCGGCGGGTGGCCTCCACCCGCCCGGTTGGCCATACTGCGAGCTTGCCGGTACCGTCTCGCGCCGGGAAGCCACCCACCCGACACTTCATGATTCCCAAGCTGCCTCCGCTCGCCGACGTACTTGACCTGATACCCGATGCCGTCTGCGTGGTCGACGCCGGAGGGCACCTGCTTTACGTCAACGCGAGCTTCGAGCGGATTCTCGGCTATGCGCCGGCCGATGTGATCGGCCGGCGCATCTTCGAACTGGTGCATCCGGACGACTGCGCGGCCACCATGCAGCAGGCCGAGCAGGTCATGGCCGGCGAGTTGCAACGCCACTTCCGCAACCGCTACGTCCACCGCGACGGTCACAGCGTGGACATCCAGTGGTCGGCCCGCTGGCTGCCCGAGTACGGCGTACGCATCGGCGTGGCCCATGAGGTGACCGAACTGCGCCGCACCGAGCGCGAGCTGGAACATCGCGCCAACCACGATCTCCTCACCGGCCTGCCCAACCGCCACCAACTGCACGCCGAGCTGCAGTACGCCATCGCCAGCGCGGCGGAAACCGGCGAGGGCCTGGCCGTGCTCTACCTCGACCTCGACGGATTCAAGGCCGTCAACGACCGTGCCGGCCACGCGGCCGGCGACCGCGTGCTGCGCGAGATCGGCCAGCGCCTGCAACAGGGCCTGCGTCAGGGCGACCTGGTGGCGCGCGTCGGCGGCGACGAGTTCGTGGCTTTGCTGCCGGGTTGCCGCGACAGCCGCGCCGCCCGGATCATCGCCGACGACCTGCGCGCCCGACTCGGCTCGCCGTGCACGCTGCCCGACGGCCAGTTTCGCCCGGACGTCAGCATCGGCATCGCCTGCTTTCCCCGCGACGGCACCGACGCCGAGGCGTTGCTGGCGCACGCCGATCGCGTGATGTACATGACCAAGCGTCGCCAGGGGCGCGCAGCGGAAAGTTGAAGGATTCTCCGGGGTGGGGATGCATGTCGATCCGCGCGCGGCTCGTTCGTCGCCGATCATGCGAGCGACACCGTCCACCCTTCGGAGAACACGCATGACCAGCAAGAACACGATCTGCCTGTGGTACGACGGCGCCGCCGTGGAAGCCGCGACGTTTTACGCCGGCATCTTCCCGGACAGCGTCGTGGGCGCCATCCATCGCGCGCCGGGCGACTATCCCTCCGGCAAGGAAGGCGATGTGCTGACGGTCGAGTTCACCGTCATGGGTATCCCCTGCCTGGGCCTGAATGGCGGCCCGACCTTCCGGCACAACGAGGCGTTCTCGTTCCAGGTGGCCACCGACGACCAGGCCGAGACCGACCGCCTGTGGAACGCGATCATCGACAACGGCGGCCAGGCCAGCGCCTGCGGCTGGTGCAAGGACAAGTGGGGATTGTCCTGGCAGATCACCCCACGCGCGCTGATGGCGGCGATCAGCGACCCCGACCCCGCGACAGCGAGGCGTGCCTTCGAGGCGATGATGACGATGACGAAGATCGACATCGCCGCGATCGAGGCGGCGCGACGCGGCTGAGACCTGCCCGCAGAACCGGCGTCCCACGGCCAAGCTGCGCACCGCCATCGACTTCCTGCCCGAGCGGTTCGGCGCTGCGCCGGGGCACTGATGCAAGGTCCCTTCCCGGCCGGCCCGCCATCCCCCGCGCCATCCCCGCACTTGCGTCGCGTACACGCCCGGTCGCATACACCTGAGCCATCCTTCCCGGGCACTCTCTCCATCGCCGCAGGACGTCCACCCATGCCGCGCAGGAAAACCCTGAAACTGGCCACCTTCAACGTCAACGGCATCGGCAGCCGCCTGCCCAAGTTGCTCGACTGGCTGGACAAGGAGAAGCCGGACATCGTGGCCCTGCAGGAGCTGAAGGCCACCGATCAGGCCTTTCCGGCGGATGCCCTGGAAAAGGCCGGCTACGGCGTCGTCTGGCACGGCCAGCCATCGTGGAACGGCGTGGCCCTGCTGGGCCGCGGCACTGCCCCGTCGGAGCGCCGCCGCGACCTGCCCGGAGACCCTGACGACAAGCAGAGCCGCTATATCGAGGCCACCGTCCACGGCCTCCTCGTCGGCGGCCTCTACCTGCCCAACGGCAACCCCCAGCCCGGGCCGAAGTTCGACTACAAGCTTCAGTGGATGGACCGCCTGCGCCGGCACGCCGGAACCCTGGTGGATGCAGCGCAGCCGGTCGTCCTGATGGGCGACTTCAACGTCATCCCCACCGACGAGGATGTCTACGATCCCAAGCCCTTCCGCAAGGACGCGCTGCTGCAGCCGGCGTCGCGGCAGGCGTACGGACAACTGCTGGACCAAGGCTGGACCGACTCGCTGCGTCAGGTGTTCGGCAGCGAGCGGATCTACACGTTCTGGGATTACTTCCGCCAGCACGCCGAACGCGACCGCGGATTGCGCATCGACCACATCCTGCTCAATCCCGTGCTGGCGAAACGCCTGGAAAAGGCCGGCGTGGACCGCTGGGTCCGGCTGCAGGAAAAAGCCAGCGACCACGCCCCCGCCTGGGTCGAGGTGGCGGCAGACTGAGCCGCCCCGTGCCCGACTCGATTACGCGGCCGGCATGGCCGTCATGTCCATCCAGAACGGCCCCCAGATGTGCCCATCCGGGTCCGTCAGATCGCGGCCGTACATGAAGCCCAGTTCCTGCACCGGATTGATGTCGGCAATGCCGCCGTGGGCCGCTGCCGCCTCGATCATGGTGTCGACGGCCTCGCGACTGTCCAGCGCCAGCGCGAGCGAGACCTCGCTGGAGGTCGGCGGCGGTATCGGCCGGTCGGTGAACGTGCGCCACTTGCCGTGGGTGAGCAGCATCACGTAGATCGACTCGCTCCACACCATGCAGGCGGCTGTCTCGTCGGTGAACTGCGGATTGTTGGTGAAACCCAGCGCCTCGTAGAAGGCCATCGAGGCCGGCAGGTTGGACACGGGAAGGTTGACGAAGATCATGCGGGCCACGGCGGGCTCCTCCTGGGGGTGGTGTCCTGGCGACGAACGGCCCGGATGGAAATCGACAACGTGTCCGCACCGCCCCGGCGAGCAGCATGCGTTCCCGCAGCAGATCGCTTCGTATTTCGACCGTGTCGCCGGGCGCCGGACCGGGTACGGCGGCGTGATGTGGGGCGGCCGGCGGCGTTATTCCGCCCGTCCCGCCACGGAAACGTCGCCCTCGCGGCGCATCGCCTCGAGCAGCGCGCGCTGGCGGTCGCGCTGCGCCGTGGCCAGGCGATCCAGCGCCTGGAACTCCGGTTCGCTTCGCAGGTGGGCGTAGAGCGGGTCGTGTCCGGCCAGGTACCACCAGCGATAGAGCTGGCCGTTCTCCACGCTGTGTGCCAGCTCGCGCAGCACCTGCCGGTCGTCGCCGAACACCGCGAACGCCGCCGCACGTTCGCGGCTGAACCAGTGGGGTCGGCGGCCGACCCCGTGCGCATCCACCAGGGCCAGGGTTTCCCGGGCCAGCGCCTGGCCGCCCGGCACGTCGCCGGCGAGCACCAGCGTGTGCGCATAAGCCAGCGCAAACCCGCGCGACCACATGGGCAGCTGTCCCGCACGGGCAGTGCGCACGGACTGCAGCGTGCGCGCCGCCGGGGCAGCATCCCCCGCCTCGATCGCGGCATCGCGGACGGCCTGCGCGGCGGACGCCTGCGGCCCCGCGTCGGACCAGCGCGCCGGCGGCATGCCCGAGAGCGCGGCCGCGGCCGCCTTGCGCTCGCCGCGGTACTGCGCGATCTCCATGCTCGCGCGGGGCGGCGGGTCGGTTCCCAGTGCGGCCCGCGCGGCCAACGGGTCGCCGAGGTCGAGGTAGATGTCGCGCGCCAGCATCCGCGCGCGCAGCGACTGCGGTTCCACGGCGATGGCCTGCTCGACGAGCCGCGCAGCCTGCGCGAACTCGCCGCTGTATTCCCACTTCGAATAGGCCAGCTGGTAGAGCGCCGCCGGCAGCCGGGGGTTGATCACCAGCGCCTGCTCCACCAGGCGGTCATGCTCGGCGACGTCGCTGCGCACGACCATGACGAAAAATGCCTGGATCAGGCACAGCTCCGGCGCCAGCGGATCGATCCGACGCACCCGCTCCATCGCCCCGATCGCCTCGCCCACGCGCGACTGGGCAAACAGGAAATGCGCATGGCGCACATGCCCCGCACCATCGCTGGGCGCCAGCGCCAACCCCTTGCGGAACAGCGCCTCGGCCTGCGCCGGGTCGTGCTGGAGCAGTGCCTGCCCGACCCATGCCTCGCCCATCGCGGGATCCAGTTCCTGCGCGCGGTCGAATGCCCTGGCCGCCTCGGCGCGCGTCCCGGCCGCCGCTCCAGGCGCGGCTTCCGCCTTCTGCACCAGCGCCAGGCCCAGCCCGAGATAGGCGCGCGCGAAACCCGGATCGAGGATCGTCGCGCGCCGGAACAGTTCCAGCGCGCGGTCGATATCAGCAGACCCGCCGCGCAACATCGACTGCCGCCCCTGCAGGTAAACCGCGTAGGCACCGAGATGGACCGCGCCACCATCGCCACCAGCCGACGGCAGGCGCAGCGCCCCGGCGACATGGCGGGCGACGTCCTCGCGGATCGAGGCCACGTCGTCCAGCGGGCGGTCCAGCGACGCCGACCACAACCGCCGGCCGGAGGGCCCGTCCAGCAGTTGCACCTCCACCTGCAGCCGCCCGCCGGCCGATGCCACCTTGCCGCGCAGCAGGTAACGCACGTGCAGGCGGCGCCCGATGGCGCGTGCGTCCTCCGTCGTGCCCGGCGCGTTCCCGGTCGAGTGGTCGGCCACCATGAGCAGCCCCGGCAGCCGCGCGAGGCGCTGGCGGATCACGTCGGTGACGCCCTGCGCCAGCGCGATGCCGGCCTCGTCGTGCGCCGCCGCCTGCAACGGCAGCACCGCGAACACCACCGGTTCGGCGGATGCCGGTGCAAGGTGCGCGCGCGGCAGGCGATACCAGGCCACCGCGGCAAACGCCACCACGCACAGCGCCAGCACGCCAAGCTGCAGCCATCGGCGCGGTGGTCGCGCCGGCACCGCCGGATCGGGCGATGGCTCCGGCGGCAACGCCGGCCCGACCGGCGGCGTGGGCGCCCGTTCCGCATCGAGCATCTCCACCGGCGCGATCAGGCGATAGCCCTTGGTCGGCACGGTGGCGATGTAGCTGGGTTCCCTGGGATCGTCGCCCAGCGCGCGGCGCAGCTGCGCGATGCAGCGGTAGACCGGGTTGTCGCCCATCGGCCGGCCCCGCCAGACCGCGTCGATCAACTCGCCGGTACTGACCACCGCCCCCGCGTGCTCGATCAGATGCACCAGCACCGCCATCGCCTTGGGCTCCAGCGCCGCCTCGCCATGGGGAGCGGTGATGCGGTTCAGGTCGGCCTCGACCACGCAGCCCCGCAGCCGGAACCGGGTCGGCCCGGCCCGGCCGGCCGGACGCCGGAACCCAGGCAACCTGATGTCCTGCTCCATCTCGCTCCGCCCCTTCCGATCGCGGCTGAACATTAGCCCGTTGCGGTACGGGTCGCCACCACGGCCAGGTGCGGATCGGCGTGGCCTGGAGGCTTTCTCCAGAAAAGCTCCAGAAAAACCGAAGGACGGCGACGCGCAGTACCGGGAGTATCAGGCGCACTGCCGCGCCTGCCAGCACGGTGCCGGCAGGATTCGTCCGACGATCAAACCCGACAGGAGAGTTCCATGAACAACGCATTGAAAGCATGGTTCCACGACAAGGCCACGTCGCACACGCCGCCCGCCGGCGCGCGGAAAACCCTGGCAGCCGGATGTTCGGCGGTGTTCGCCCTGGCCCTGTGCGCGCCCGCGTTCGCCCATGGCGCGCCGGCGAAGCAGTGCTCCAACTACCAGTTGAACGGGCGCTACGTGTTCACCGCCAGCGGCTTCACCCGGGCGCCGGCCAGCCCGCCGGGCTCGCCGTGGGTGCCCAAGGCCATCCTGGAAGTGCTGCAGTTCAACGGCAACGGCACGGTACTGACGCCGGCCATCACCGCCGCCAACCCCTTCGGTGACCTGGGCTCGATCATGCAGCCACCCAGCGGCGCGGCGGGCGAGTACACCGTCAACGCCGATTGCACCGGCACCGTGCGTTTCCTCGATCCCAGCGGCGTGACGTTCACCATCTACGTCGAATCGTTCGGCAGCACGATCCGGATGATCCAGACCAATCCGTCCAACAACGTGTTCACCGGCACCGCACGGCGCACCTACTGACGACGCCCAGGCCGGGCTGTGCTGCGGGGAGGGCGGGTGCATCCCGGGTGTCCGCCGCCGCCCCGCGGCGGCACGGCATACAAACAGGGGCCGGCGCATCGAAGGCATGCGCCGGCCCCTTTCTTTGCCCTGGCTCCCCGCAGCGGCCGGCGGTCGCCGCGGAGGCGATCACATCGAGGCCGCGGAAGGCGTCGCAGCCGTGGCCGCGCCGGCGGGCTGCGTGCCTCCCGACGGGTATTGCCCGACCTGCAGGGCAAACGGGATCTGGCCGGCTGGCGTTGCCGCCGGATCGACATACACCTGGATCACGTAATCCGTCGCCGTCGCCGCCGCGCCGGTCCAGGTGTTTGCCCCGCTGGTGCGCGTGTCGACCAGCGCGCTGTCATGGGTCTTGTCGGTCACCTTGAAGTGCAGCCCGGGGTTGTCCGAGATCAGGTTGACCTTCACCGCCATGCCCGCGGCGATGGCCACGGAGAAGTTGTGCGCGGTGGCGCCCGGCATCAGCGTCACCGCCTGCTGCGTCCACGGGTTGCCGGCCTCGAACGTCATCGCACTGGTGGGCACCTGCAGGTCCTCGGCGCCGTACTGGCCGATCTGCAGCGCGTACTTGGCAGTGTTGCCGGACGGGATCGCGGCGGGATCGATGTAGACGCGGATCACATAGGTGCCGGCCGTTGCGCTGGGCAGCGTCCAGGTGGATTCACCCGTCTTGCCCGTATCCAGCAGCAGCTTGTCCGCGGTCTGGTTGTTCACCCTGAAACGCATGTTGGGATTGCGGGTAAGCAGGTTGAGCTGCAGCGTCTTGCCCGCCGCGACCGCCACCGTGTAATCGAGCGAGCTGTCGGAATGCGTGAGGTTGCCGATCTCCTGCGCCCAGACGCTGTTGGCCGGGAAAGTCACCGCGACCGGATCGGCGGCAAACGCGGACAGCGACACGCAGGCGGCGGCCAGCCCCAGCCCTGCGCCCAGGGCGCTGCGGATAAAACGAGAACGTGACATGAGGGGATCCTCGCGATGGGGATTCGGTGGGAGTGATCGACGATTCCTGAGCCTTGCATCACCGCAGTCGCGGAGACGTTGCCTTCCCCTGCGCATGGCCATGCCTCACCCCTGAGGCAGCGCCGCGTGCGGCACCATACGCCGGTCGCGCGAGGCTTGCCAGCCAGCCGACGGTTTCCGGCAGGCCTTTTTCGCGTGGAAGCAAGCGCGCGTGGGTCAGGCCACCCTTCCGGTTTCGATGGCGCGGACCGACCTGGCACGACGCGGCGATCCCCAGGGCATTAGGATGCCCGGGTCATCCGCACGCTGAGGAAACAGGCAATGAAGAAGCTGGCCAACGGGCTCCTTGTCGTGGCGCTGCTAGCGGGCGCGGCCGCCCACGCGCAGACCAACGCGGGCGAACAGCCCGCCGACCCCGACCTCCCCTTCACCATCACCCGGGTGGCGAGCCTCGACCTGCCCTGGCGCATCGCCTTCCTGCCCGATGGCCGCATGCTGGTGACCGAGAAGGTCGGCCGCGTGCAGTTGGTCACCCCGCAGGGCGCCAAGACCGAACTCGGGGGCGTTCCGCCAAGCTGGTTCCAGGGCCAGAACGGCATGCTGGGCGTCTATCTCTCGCCGCACTACGCCACCGACCACAACGTGTATCTCACCTATGTCGCACCGGGTGACTACGGCGGCGGCCTGGCGCTGGGCCGCGGCCGGCTCGTGCTCGATGGCAAGCAGCCGCGGCTGGATGGCTTCAAGGTGTTGTGGCAACAGATGCCCACCGGCAAGGGCGGCCAGGCCGGCGCCGCGATTGCGTTCTCGCCGGATGGCAAATACCTCTTCCTCACGGTGGGCGAGCGCCAGCGCATGACTCCCGCACAGGACCTCAGTCAACCGGCGGGCAAGATCCTGCGGCTGACGCTCGACGGCAAACCCGCGCCCGGCAACCCGTGGGCAGGCCAGGTCGGTGCGCGCACCATTTCGCTGATCGATCCGCCAGCCGATACCGAGGCCGCCAAGACGGCGCCGGTGGTCAGCACCTACACCTTCCCCGGCCGCAACCTGACGCCGGCCGAAACCTGGGCTACCGGCTTTCGCACGCCTTACGGCCTCGCCTTCGCGCCCGATGGCCGGCTGTGGGAACTCGAGCACGGCCCGCGCGGCGGCGACGAGCTGAACCTGATCGAGCGCGGCAAGAACTACGGCTGGCCGCTGGTCTCCTACGGCAAGAACTACGACGGCGTGCCCATCCCCAGCCCCGACACCCGCCCCGACCTGGTCAAGCCGGTGATCTACTGGGTGCCGGTGATCGCCCCGGGCAACCTGATGTTCTACAAGGGCAGCAAGTTCCCGCAATGGAACGGCAGCGCCCTGATCAGCGGCCTCGCCAGCGAAGCCATCATCCGCGTCACCTTCGACGCCAACGGCGGCGCCACCGCGGTCAACCGCTGGAACGTCGGCATGCGCGTGCGCGACATCGAGGAGGCGCCGGACGGATCGCTGTGGATGGTGGAGGATGACAGCCCCGGCGGGCTGTATCGGCTCACGCCGAAGTGATTCGACGGAGCGGTCGGCGTTTCGGACGACACACGCAGCACGGATGCGCCGGCACCGGACGTCACGTCTCGTCGGTGCAGGGTTCCGGCACTACGCCCGGCGCCACCGTCATCACGTCCTGCCAAGCCGGGTTCCGCAGATAGCGCGCACGGACGTAGGGACAGAACGGGATGATCCGGAAGCCCTGCCCGCGCGCATCGGCGATCAGCCGATCGACCAGCGCCGCCGCCGCACCGGTTCCCTTCAGGCTCTCCGGGGCAAACGTATGATCCGCGCTGATCAGTCCCGGCCCACGATGCGTGAAAACCAGCTCGGCCTCGGCCTCGATGCCGGCCACTGTGGCCACATAGCGGCCATGCCGGCCACGTTCTTCCCGGGTGATATGGACGTCAGTCATGGCTCGACTCCTGGGCTTGCGCGCGTGGGCGTGGCGACAGTGTGCCACGCGCACGCCGGGCGGCCATCGACCTGTCATCGCCCGCGGCGGTGACACCTTGCCGCCCTCGCGCAGGGCGTCGAGTGCAGGGAAATCCAAGCAGGCTTCCAGGGAGCGGTTCTCCTCGTCAGGCCCAGAATAGTGAATCCGCCCCTGCTGTACACGGCTCTTGCTCTTGGCCTGAAAAAAGAATGGCCTCAGGAACAGTTTGCTGACCTCGTGGCCCCTGGAAATTGTCCCCAACACTTTTTCCGCTGACACCTTTGATCCCGCTCTTCAAGACGTCGGAGTAGCATGTTGTGCTGTTTCAACGCCTGCCGCGTCGCGAGGATCGGCTGCCGAAAGAGATCACTCGATTCACGTCCATCTATCTACGGGATGCACTGAATATGTACTCTGACATCTACGAGAAAATGTACAACTTCAATACGGGCGGATACCAGGACAGGCCGCACCAGAAGCCGATCAGATCGCACTATGACAGCGTGGAGATCCCCCACAGGTTTCTAGGGGGGCAGGAAAGCGGGCGAATCACCGTCAATCGCGTTTACAAGGTGGAAGGGCTCCTGAAGGCCTGCGTCACCAAGAATCGGTCGGGGGCTCCAGATCCAGGCACGGGCCAAGATCTGACGTATAGCGGCTTCGACAGGGGCCATCTGATCGCCCTGGAGTTGGGCGGCGTTGACCACGGACTGAATATCGTCCCGCAGGTCAGGTTGTGGCAGCAGACGGGCGAATGGCGAGGCGTGGAGAGGGACATCCTGGCGATCATCAAAAAGGAGGCCGACTGGACGTTCCTGATGACCGTCGAGCTGGCCTACTCCTCCGCGACCCGTATCGATCCCATCAAGTTCAAGCTCCACGTGCAGAACACGGTCACCGGCGCCATCGTGTACGAGCAGGACAACTTGACGAATCTCCCCGGGGAAAGGGACAAGAAGCGATCCGACAAGGATCTGAACAAGCTCGAACAAAAGGGCGGTGATGGCCTCAGTTACGAGGTCAAGTTGCCGCCACCCGATTATCAGCAGGCTACGTACAACGTGCAGGTGGCCGCCATGCCAAGGTCGCAACCCGGCCAGTTGGCCATGCAATCGTTCGCATCGGGGACCCAAGACGTAGACATGATGGACATGAGCTGACCTCACCGAATCATTGGTTCACATGCGCACAGCAACAAAGGGGCCAGCTCACCACGCCCCCTCATGATTGTTTCGGTATGCTGCGTGCATGACCCTTCCGATGCCCGCACGCCGCTTGCGCGTATCCACGGCCGCCGCGTTGTGCCTGCCACTGCTGCTGGTGGCGTGCGCCACCAGGCCCACCCTGCAGGCTCCGCGGATACCGCCGTCGCAAGTACGCGCCGAGATCGCGGATCGCATGCCTGCCGACGTGCCGGATCGCGAGGGTTGGGCCACCGACATCCAGACCGCGTTCAGCACCCAAGGCATCGACCCGAATCCCGAGAACATCTGCGCGGTACTGGCGGTGATCGCACAGGAATCCGGCTACCACGCCGACCCGAGCGTGCCCAACCTGCCGCGCATTGCACGCGGGGAGATCGACCGGCGCGCAGCCGCGCACCACATACCCGGATTCCTGGTCGATGCCGCACTGCAAATCCGTTCGCCGGATGGCCGCTCGTACAGCGACCGCCTGCGGCATGTGCGCACCGAGCGCGAGCTGAGCCGCATCTACCAGGACCTGATCGCCAGCGTACCGTTGGGCAAGCGTCTGTTCGCGGACTTCAATCCGGTGGAAACCGGCGGGCCGATGCAGGTCAGCATCGTGTTCGCCGAAGCGAATGCCAAGGACTACCCGTACCCGATGGCGAGCAGCGTCCGCGACGAAGTTTTCACCCGCCGCGGCGGGTTGTACTTCGGCATCATGCGCCTGCTGGGCTACGAAACCCCTTACCTGCGCAAGGTGTACCGCTTCGCCGACTACAACGCCGGCCGATATGCAAGCCGCAACGCCGCGTTCCAGAACGCGGTCAATACCGCGACGGGCATTCCGCTGGCACTGGACGGTGACCTGCTCGATCCCGGCGCGCCGCTGGACCGGCCCGGGCAAACCGAACGCGCCGTGCGCGCCATGGCCAAGAACCTCGACATGGATACCCGCACCATCCGCAAGGCGCTGCAACGCGGCGACCGCCTGGACTTCGACGACACGGCGCTCCATGCCCGCACCTATGCGCTGGCCGATGCGCGCGCCGGCAAGCCGCTACCCCGCGCGATGATCCCCTCCATCCGGCTGGACAGCCCCAAGATCACCCGCGAACTGACCACGGCATGGTTTGCCACGCGCGTGGATGACCGGTACCAGCGCTGCATGCGGCAGTGACAGCGCGGTCGCAGAGATGCACTTCGAAAGAGGGATGACACCATGTTGACCATCATCGACGGACTTCCGGACCACGTGATCGGCATCAGGATCGCTGACAAGTTGCGCGCGGCGGACTACGAGCAGCAGCTGATCCCGCTGGTCAACGAGAAGCTGGAAAACCACCGGAAGCTCGACTTGCTGTGCTGCATCGAGGGCGAATGGAAAGGCATGGAGGCCGGCGCGGTGTGGCAGGATCTGCGACTGGGGCTTGGCAAGATAGGCCACTGGGCGCGCATGGCCCTGGTCACCGACATCCAATGGATGGAGAACGCCATCAGGCTGTTCCGGCTGTTTTCGCCCGGTGAACTGCGGCACTTCGCCAGTGCCGATTACGAGGCTGCCAAAGAGTGGGTCTGCGAGACTGAGCGCGCGCGCATCAGCATCAAGCTGGATGCCGATGCCGGCATCCTGGCGCTGGAGCCGGTCGCGGACAAGGCGCTCAGCGAAGACGATTTCGAAGCCGTCGGCAAGACGATCGGCAACTACCTCAAGGAGCATGACCGGCTGCGCGGCATCCTGATACACAGCCGGCAATTTCCCGGCTGGCAGAGCGTCGGCGCGCTGATCGCACACCTGAAGTTCGTCAACGCCGTGCACGACAAGATCGGCAAGATCGCCCTGGTGACCAACAGCCCGATGGGCACGTTCGCCGACCACATGCTCGATCCGTTGATGCTGGCCAAGGTCCGCAAGTTCGATTACGACCAGCGCGACGAGGCCATGAGCTGGCTGCAAGGCTGAGCATCGACACCAGCGCAAACCCGTCGACCCCAGGACAGAAAAGCAGAAAAGGGACGTGGCTAATCAAGCCAAGCAGGCGACTGGTCCTGCCGGACGACTACCGAATTTAATTAGCAACGTCCACTTTAGTTGGCGGATTCAACTCCGAAGTGCAGCGCGTTTGAACGACCGCTCGAACACTTCTTGCGGCGTGCGATAGCCTAACCGCTTCCGCGGCCTGCTGTTGAGTTTGTCTTCGACGTGCTGGATGAAGGCGTC
>Ga0209916_1000171_pt1 | contig 135011 bp, 126 predicted proteins | sample ThiBio_1000_plan_FD_183956 | JGI IMG/M metagenome (GOLD analysis project Ga0209916, IMG submission 183956) | Wastewater bioreactor microbial communities from Cape Town, South Africa - Thiocy_solids_2 (SPAdes) | ecosystem: Engineered > Bioreactor > Thiocyanate-remediating > Anaerobic-Aerobic ...
GCCACCAAAACGCTCGGCACCGACCTTCGTCAGCGCCGCCGTCAGCGTCGTCTTGCCGTGATCCACGTGACCAATCGTGCCGACGTTGACGTGCGGCTTGGTGCGTTCGAATTTACCCTTTGCCATGCGCGCTAAACCCCGATGGAGTCAATCAATTGTAGAAAAAAACAGCCCGTTCCGGGCTGGCCGTGAAGGCCGGAAGCTGGTGCTCATGACAGGAATCGAACCTGTGACCTCTTCCTTACCAAGGAAGTGCTCTACCGACTGAGCTACATGAGCGGAATTTCAGCCATCCTCCATGATGGCAAAGAACAAACCAGCATCCATGCTGGACAATTCAAAAAGGCGTCGATCTATGCAGCAGCGCTTCGATCAACAGCACCTGACACTTGCAGTGCAATGGAGCGGGAGACGGGGATCGAACCCGCATCATCAGCTTGGAAGGCTGAGGTTCTACCATTGAACTACTCCCGCCTGACGCGGAAACCTTGCTTCTGATCGCGCCACTTTCGCGTCGCGTCCGGAATCACTCCTGCGATCCCGGTGGAACCTTGCCATGAATGGGGGCCGCCCATTCGATGTCAACTTGCTCTGGTGGAGGGAGGTGGATGACTCCGGGCATCCTGCCCTTCGCCCCTCCGGGGCCGCGCCGCTTCCGCGTCGCGTCCAAGCGGGCTCCTGCCCGCTTGTCGAACCATCACTTGCTCGGTGGTTCAAATCCACCTCGCGAGTGTCGCTACCGGCTGACGCGTGCCGTTACCGGTCCCGTCGAGTCTGTTGCTGGTGGAGGGAGGTGGATTCGAACCACCGAAGGCGTAAGCCAGCAGATTTACAGTCTGCCCCCGTTGGCCGCTTGGGTATCCCTCCAGAATCTTTTCAAATCTTGTGTGTCGCGTGACGCCTGCGCCCGGGAGATGGATGACTCCGGGCATCCTGCCCTTCGCCCCTTCGGGGCCAGCCCTGCGGGCTGTTCAAATTCGTTCCGGACGAATTTGTCGAACCACCGAAGGCGTAAGCCAGCAGATTTACAGTCTGCCTCCGTTGGCCGCCTGGGTATCCGTCCAACAAAGAACGCGTATTGTGTGGATCATGCCGGGAACTGTCAACACCTGATGGCACGCATATCGCATGTCGGCACGCCATCCGGCCGTGTCCGTCAGGTGCCGGCAAGGCCTTGCGGATCGACCAGTTGCTCCATCCCCCTGGACAACTCCAGCAGCTGCCTGGCCTTGGCCTGCAAGCTCCGCTCGGCGTCATTGCGGGGCTCCCAGCGCGGCACCGGAGCGGGCTTGCCATCGGCGCTGTCCAGCGCCACGAATACCATCACGCAACTGGTCGCCAGACGCTGGTCGCCCTTGCGCAGGTCGCTGGCCATCACGTCGACGGCCAGGTGCATGCTGCTGCGTCCGGTGTGGATCAGCCGTGCGCGCACCGTGACGAGGTCGCCGATCAGGATCGGCGCCACGAACTGGATGCCGCTGACCGAGGCGGTAACGCAATATGCGCCGCTCCAGGCCACCGCGCAGGCGTAACCGGCCTGGTCGATCCACTTCATCGCCATGCCGCCATGCACCTTGCCGCCGAAGTTGACGTCGGTGGGCTGGGCGAGAAAGCGGAAACTGACTTCCTGCTGTTGTCCGGGCATGACCGGGCTCCGCGGCGAAATCCGAGGCGTGGATTATGCCCGATCGTGCGCGTTCCCCCGGACCCGCGCACTGTTGCCGGCTGCGGTAGGCCCCGCTTCATGGCCAGACGCCAACCTGGATCGCATGCAGCGCGGCAGATCACCGAGGGCGGCGGCGGCGCCTGAGCGCATTTTCCCGCAGGAACGGGCTCAGACGTTGAACAGGAAGTGCAGCACGTCGCCGTCCTTGACGATGTACTCCTTGCCTTCCTTGCGCAGCCGGCCGGCGGCCGCCGCGCCGGCCTCGCCCTTGTACTGGATGAAGTCGTCGTAGGAGACGGTCTCGGCGCGGATGAAACCCTTCTCGAAATCGCTGTGGATCACGCCGGCTGCCTGGGGCGCGGTGGCGCCGCGCTTCACCTGCCACGCGCGCACTTCCTTCACGCCGGCGGTGAAATAGGTCTGCAGGTCGAGCAGCTTGTAGCCGGCGCGGATCACCCGGTTCAGACCGGGCTCGTCCAGGCCCATGTCCTTGAGGAACTCGTCGCGGTCGGCGTCGTCCAGCTGCGCCAGCTCTTCCTCGATCGCCGCGCATACCGGCACCACCTCGGCGCCCTCGCCTGCCGCGCGCTCGCGCACCGCATCCAGCAGCGGGTTGTTCTCGAAGCCGTCGTCGGCCACGTTGGCGATGTACATCAGCGGCTTCAGGGTGAGCAGGAACAGGTCGCGAACCAGCGCACGCTCCTCCTCGTCCAGGCCGAGGCTGCGCGCGGACTTGCCTTCGTTGAGCCCGGCGGCCAGCTTCTGCAGCACCGGCTTCTTTGCCAGCGCTTCCTTGTCGTTCGCCTTGGCCGCGCGCTCGGCGCGGTTCAGCGCCTTGTCCACCGACTCCAGGTCGGCCAGCGCCAGTTCGGTGTCGATGGTCTCGATGTCGGCGATCGGATCGACCTTGCCGGCGACGTGGATCACGTCGCCCTCGAAGCAACGCACCACGTGGGCAATCGCGTCCACCTCGCGGATATGCGCCAGGAACTTGTTGCCCAGACCCTCGCCCTTCGACGCACCGGCGACCAGGCCGGCGATGTCGACGAACTCCACCGCGGTCGGCACCACCTTCTGCGGGTTGACGATCGCCGCCAGCGCATTCAGCCGCGGGTCCGGCACCGGCACCACGCCCACGTTCGGCTCGATCGTGCAGAACGGAAAATTCGCCGCCGCGATGCCGGCCTTGGTCAGTGCGTTGAACAGGGTGGACTTGCCGACGTTGGGCAGTCCGACGATGCCGCATTTGATGCCCATTTGAGCTCCGGGAATCGGGAATGGAGAATCGGGAATCGGAAAAGCAGGTTACGGGGGCGCTCAGCGATTCCCGATTCCCGATTCCCGATTCCCGGCTGTATGCAGCTGCTGCATCGCCTTGTCGAACTGGCCGTCCACCGCCAGCGGCAGCACGTCCAGGGCGCGGGCGAGGCCGTCGAGGATCGCATCCTCGTCGGCGGCCGAGGGGCGGCCCAGCACCCACGGGGTGACCTGATCCTTGTGGCCGGGGTGGCCGATGCCTACGCGCAAGCGGTGGAACTTGCCGTGGCCGAGGTGGGCCATGATGTCGCGCAGGCCGTTCTGGCCGCCGTGGCCGCCATCGAACTTCAGGCGCACGGTGCCGGGCGGCAGGTCCAGGTCGTCGTGCGCGACCAGGCACTGCTCCGGCTCGATCTTGTAATAGCGCAGCGCCGAAACCACGGCGATGCCGCTCTTGTTCATGAAGGTGGCGGGCTTGAGCAGCCAGACCGGTTCGCCGCCGAGGCGCACGCGGCAGCTCTCGCCGTGCAGCTTGCCGTCGAAGGCGAAGCGCTCGCCCTGGCCGCTGGCCAGGGCATCGGCCAGCCAGAACCCGGCGTTGTGCCGGGTTCGCAGATATTCGGCGCCGGGATTGCCCAGCCCGACGATGAGGCGCAAGCCAGCCATGCGGACAAGCAGCCGTGACGGCCCGCGCCCCGATGGAGCGCGGGCCGGCGCGACTTACTTCTTGTCGTCTTTCTTGGCCGGTGCCGGAGCCGCGGCGGGGGCGGCGGCGGCAGCGGGGGCGGCTTCACCCTCGGCCGGCGCTTCCTCGACCTCTTCCTGCACGGTGTTGGCCGTGACCACCGCAACGTCGTGGCCTTCGCCACCGTGCGCAGCAACCAGCTCGACGCCCTTGGGCAGGGTCAGCTGCGACAGATGGATGATGTCGCCGGGCTTGAGCTCACCCAGGTCCAGCTCGATCGACGCCGGCAGGTCCTTCGGCAGGCAGGTGATTTCCACTTCGATCAGGTTGTGCGAGATCACCACGCCGGAGGTCTTGGCGGCCGGCGACTTCTCCTTGTTGAGGAAGTGCAGCGGTACGCTGACGCGGATCGCTTCCTTCTCGTTGATGCGCAGGAAATCCATGTGCATCATCAACTGCTTGAACGGATGCTTCTGCCAGTCGCGCACCAGCACCTTCTGCACCTTGCCGTCGACGTTCAGGTCGAGGATCGAGGAGAAGAACCACTCGTTCTTGGCGGCCAGCAGGATCGTGTTGTGCTCGATCTGGATGCTTTCCGGCGGCTGATTGCCGCCATAGACAACGGCCGGCACGAAGCTCGCACGACGCAGGCGGCGGCTCGCACCTTTCCCCTCGTCCTTGCGGCCCCGGGCCTTGATTTCATGAGTCTGGGTCATTGTTTTACTGCCTTGGTTGGTGTTTGCCGCCTCGCGGCGGCTGGGTGACTTCCCCGCGACCAGGGAAGATCGGTTGAGCTGGGAATGGAGAATCGGGAATCGGGAATCGTCGAGCGCGAAGTTTTGCCTTTACGATTCCCTATTCCCCATTCCCTATTCCCGGAAATCAATCCACATACAACGAACTCACCGACTCGCCAAAGGCGATGCGGCGGATGGTCTCGGCCAGCAGCTCGGCGACCGAGAGCTGGCGGATCTTGCTGCAGGCCTGGGCCTCAGGGCGCAGCGGCAAGGTGTTGGTGACGACCAGCCGGTCGAGCTGGGCGCCTTCGATGTTGCTGATCGCCGCCCCGGACAGCACCGGGTGCACGCAGTAGGCGACCACCTTGCGGGCGCCGCGCTCCTTGAGGGCGGCGGCAGCCGCGCACAAGGTGCCGGCGGTGTCGACGATGTCGTCGACCATCACGCAGGTCTTGCCTTCCACGTCGCCGATGATGTTCATCACGGTGGAGACGTTGGCGCGCGGACGACGCTTGTCGATGATCGCCAGGTCGGCATCGTCCAGCCGCTTGGCGATCGCCCGGGCACGCACCACGCCGCCCACGTCGGGGCTGACCACGATCAGGTCTTCCATGCTGTACTTGCGCCAGATGTCGGCCAGCAGCACCGGCGAGGCATACACATTGTCGACCGGCATGTCGAAGAAGCCCTGGATCTGGTCGGCGTGCAGATCCACGGTCAACACCCGGTCCACGCCCGCGGCACCGATCATCCTGGCGGCCAGCTTGGCGGTGATCGGCACCCGCGCCGAGCGCGGCCGGCGATCCTGCCGGGCGTAGCCGAAGTACGGGATCACCGCGGTGACGCTGGCGGCCGAGGCGCGCTTGAGCGCATCGGTGAGCGCCAGCAGTTCGAACAGGTTCACTGCGCTGGGCGCGCCGGTCGGCTGGATCACGAACACTTCCTGCCGGCGCACGTTCTCCTCGATCTCGATCTGCACCTCGCCGTCGCTGAACGTGCCGACCAGCGCCTTGCCCAGCGGCACGCCCAGGCGATGGGCGACATCCTCGGCCAGCGCGTGATGCGCATTGCCGGTGAACAGCATCATCGGAGTGGATGTGTCCACAAGTGCTACCTCGATACTCGGCCAACAGTGAAGTGGCTGGGGCGGCAGGATTCGAACCTGCGAATGCGGGAATCAAAATCCCGTGCCTTAACCAGCTTGGCGACGCCCCAGTGTTTGGTGTTTTCGGTCGTGCCCTTGCCTGAATCCGTCAACGTGCGCGCTGCCGCGCAAGCGCCTGATGCAGCGGCGAGACATCCATCCCGCTCGCCACGTGTGCACTGAATCCCGCCGGGCAACGTCCTGCCACCGCATGCGCCCGGGCGAGCGAGTGCAGCTCCAGGAACACGCAGCCACCGCTGCCCGAAAGCCGTGCCTTGCCGAAACCGCCCAGCCACTCAAGCGCCTCGGCCACCCGCGGATGGCGCACGCGCACGACCGGCTCGAAGGCGTTCTCGACCGTTTCGCCCGAAACAAAGGATGAAATTGTCGCCCGCGGCGCATTTCGTGTCAATTCAGGCGCTTGAAAGAGCGCCGCGGTGGGCACCGGCTCGCGCGGATCGACCACCACGTAATGCCGCCGCGGCAGCTGGATCGGGCTGAGCCGCTCGCCGACGCCCTCGGCCCAGGCCGAACGCCCGCGCACGAACACCGGCACGTCGGCGCCGAGCCGGCCACCCAGTTCCGCGAGGGTGTCCTCGTCCAGACCCAGCTGCCAGAGATGATTGAGCGCCACCAGCACGGTAGCGGCATCGGAACTGCCGCCGCCCAGGCCGCCGCCCATCGGGATGCGCTTGTCGACGGCGATGTCCGCGCCGAGCGCACAACCGGCATGGTGCTGCAGCAACCGCGCCGCGCGCACGACCAGGTCGTCGGCCTCGGCCACCCCGCGCGCGCCGTGCAGCCGCCGTATCTCGCCGTCATCGCGGACCCGCAGGCGCACTTCATCGCCCCAGTCCAGCAGACGGAATACGGTCTGCAGCTCGTGGTAGCCGTCGGCACGGCGACCGGTGATGCGCAGGAACAGGTTCAGCTTGGCCGGTGCGGGCCACGCGGTCCATTCACCGTGCGCCGGCGCGGCCAGCGGGCGACTCATGAACACGCGCAAGCCGTCGGGAAACCCGTGTTCGCGATCACGATCGCGCGCATGGGCGAATGCCGGGGCATTCTTGTCGACGATGGCGAAACCATGCTTGGCGTAGAACGGCGCGTTCCACGGCACGTCGGCCAGGGTGCCCAGATCCACCCGGCGATAGCCCGCCTCGCGCGCCCAGGTGCAGGCGTGTTCGAGCAGGGCCGCGCCGATGCCGCGGCGGCCGTGCGCGGGCAGCACATCGATCTCGGCGATGCCGATGGCGCCGCCTTCAAGCTCGTCGTCCAGCCAGATGAACCCGAGCGGATCATCCGTTTCGTCCCGCGCCACCCAGACCAGGCCGCGCTCGATCCCCTGCCGCAGCAATTCGGCCGGCATCGACACCGCCGCATACGACGGCCACACCGGATGGCCGCGAAACAGCTGCACGGCCTTGCGCTCGATCGCGCACAGGGCAGCGGCTTGGCCCGGCTGGGCGCGGTCGATGTGGACGTTCATGGCAGGGCGTACCGTCGGCAGGCCGCAAAGCCTAACCCAATCGGACGCGCTTACCGAAACTGCCAGGATTCGATCGACAGGCGCACCTTGTACGGCGGCCGCGCCGCGTAGACCTTGGTCGGCAACGGCGGATCGCGGGCCTCGTCCCAACTGCGGTATTCGACCGACCAGCCATCCTGCTGCAGCAGCGACGGCAACCGGTTCGCGCCGAAACGGATCTCCGCCGGGCCACCATCGGCCCGCAGGCCCAGCACCCACGCGCGCAGCTCGTGCAGCGGCACCTCCCAGCCCAGCGCCTTGCGCATCAGCGCTTCGGCGTCGGCGCCGCGCAGCGGCCCGCCGTCCAGCCCTTCGAGCAAGGCATCGTGCGCGTCGCCGCTGAGCCGGAAACTCTTGCCGGTCACCGGTGCGCGCAGCACGAACTCGTAACGCGCGCCGTCCTGGCTCCAACTGAAACTGCCGCTGCCGCCCTCATGGCCGTCCGATACGCCCAGCCGCCCCTGCAGCGACCAGTGTTCGGCGCCCGACAACGCCTGCTCTCGCGCGCGCTGGTCGGCAAGCAGGCCGGCATCGCCGGGCATGCGTACCGCCGGCGCGCAGGCGGCCAGCAGCAATGGCAGCAGGCATGCCGCGCCGTACGCGGTGCGCCGGTTCAAGGGTGTGCTCCGGCCGGCAGCAAGCGTTTCAGCGTGTCGCGCAGGGCAAGGCTGTGCGGGTCGAGTTTGCGCACCTCGTCGAACACCTGCTGCGCATCGTGGCGACGGCCCTGCTTCCACAGCACCTCGCCCAGGTGCACGCCGACGTCGGCATCCTTGCCCGCCAGCCAGGCACCGCGCAGGGTCTGCTCGGCCTGGTCCAGGTGGCCGAGGCGATACTGCAGCCAACCCCAGGAATCGGCGATCGCCGGGTCGTCGGGCTTGGCCGCGCGAGCGACCTGCAGCAGCTTCTTCGCCTCGTCCAGGTCACGGTTGGCATCGGCCAGGGTGTAACCCAGCGCGTTGCTGGCATCAACATCGCCGGGCTTGATTTTCAGCAGGTGCTGGAAATCCTGCACCGCCAGGTCGATCTGGCCGGCCTGCGCATAAGCCAGGCCGCGGCCGTAGAGCAGGCCGGGATCGTCGGGCACCACCTGCAGGGCGCGGCTGAACGTGGTTTCCGCCTGCGTGTAGTTCTGCTCGCGCAGGTACAGCTCGGCATCGGCCTGCAAGGCTTGGCGCAGTTGCTCGGGCTGTTCGAGGTAGTCGATCTCCAGTTGGGCGAGCAACTGGTGCGCCTGCTCGCGCTTGCCTTGCACGTGCAGGATCAGCGCGCTGCGTATCGCCGCGTCGAAGGCATGCGGATCGTCGTCGCCGACCTGCCCGTACCAGTCCAGCGCCTCGGCTTCGCGATGCTGCATCTCGGCCAACTGGCCGAGCAGGTAGCTGCTCTGCGCGCGTACGTCGGGCGCAGCCTGCTGCAGTTGGCGATACAAGGCGGCCAGCGCCTTCGTGTCCTGGTGGCGGGCGGCCAGCCCGGCGCGCATGGCATAGGTGTCGGCATCCTGGGCACCGTGCGCGAGCAACTGGCTGGCCGCCGCGTCGTCGCCCGAGGCGCTGAGCATGCCGGCATAGGCCAGACGCAGGCGCGTATCCGACGGAGCCTGGGCGAGCGCCTTGCGCAACAGCGCTTTCGCGCCGTCCTGGTCGCCGTCCTTGGCCTTCATCTGCGCGGCCCAGGCGTAGGTCTCGGCGTTGTGGAAGCGCTGCACCGCCGCCGCGGCGATCTCCTGCGCATAGGCGTGGCGGCCGAGCTTGTCGCCCAGCTCGCTCATCGCCAGCCACGCCTTGGGGTCGGCCGGCAGGCGCGCCGGCACGGCCAGCGCCTCCAGCAGGCGCGCCGCCTGCGCCTGGTCGCGCGCGCCCAGCAGCACGCGGCCGAACTGACGCCAGGCGTCCTTGTCGCCGCTGGCGATCAGGCGCTCCAGTTGCTGTTTCGCCTCGACCGCGTTGCCCTGGTCGAGCGCCAGCTCGGCGCGCGCGCGGGCCAGCGGCGCGGGCTTGGCGCCCAGCGCCTGCCAGCGATCCAGCGCGCGGCCGGCAGCCTCGTCGTGATGCACGGCGATGGCCAGCTCCGCCGCCCGCTCGGCCACGGCGGGGTCAGTGCTGAGCATCATCGCCTTGTCGTAGTGACTCGATGCGGTGGCCAGATCGGTGCGTCCGAGCGCCATTTCGCCGGCCAGCAACTGCGCCAGCAAGTCGTGGTCGGCATCCGGGGTGGCCACCGCCATCCGCGCCAGCGGTTGCGGCGTCGGCGCGGCCTGCGGACGCGTCGGTGTCGTGGTGCAGGCGCCCAGCGCAAGCGCCAGTGCTGACAGTGCCGTAAAATGCCGCAGTTGCTTGAACTTGCTCGACCCACTCCGCACACTGTTCTCCGTCGACCGACCTGCTGCAGCCGTATCCGTGATGATCGGCACCCGCGCCAAGCTTAGCCTACGCCGCCAGACTCCTGCCGCCGAGATGCCTGCCACTCCATGCCACTGATCGCCCTCGGGCTCAATCACCTCACCGCGCCGGTCAGCCTGCGCGAGCAGGTGGCGTTCGATGAGGACGCCGCTGGCGCCGCCTTGCGTGAGCTGGCCCGCGAACCGGGTATCGAGGAGGCGATGATCCTGTCCACCTGCAACCGCACCGAGCTGTACGTGGGCGTGGCCGCAGGCGCCGAGGACATCCCGCAGGCGTGGCTGAGCCGTCACCACCATTTGACTCCGGGCAAGCTCGACGAGTTCCTCTATCGGCACGAGGAACGCGATGCGGTACGCCACGTGTTCCGCGTCGCCACCGGGCTGGATTCGATGGTGCTGGGCGAGCCGCAGATCCTGGGTCAGGTGAAGGACGCCTACCAGCAGGCGCGCCAGGCCCATGCGCTGAAGGCGCCGATGGATCGCCTGCTGCAGCACACCTTCGCGGTGGCCAAGCGCGTGCGCACCGACACCCGCATCGGCGCGCACACGGTGTCGGTAGCGTTCACCGCGGTGCGCCTGGCCGAGCAGGTGTTCACCGACCTGGAGCAGGCCTGCGTGCTGCTGATCGGCGCCGGCGACACCATCGAGCTGGCCGCGCGCCACCTGGCCGAGCGCCGTGCCCGCCGCCTGATCGTGGCCAACCGCACGCTGGAGACGGCGCAGGACCTGGCCGGCCGCTACGGCGGCTACGCGGTGGCGCTGGCCGACCTTCCGCAGCACCTGGCCGAGGCGGACATCGTGATCTCCTCCACCGCCGCGCGGCAGCCGGTCGTCACCCGCGCGATGGTCGAGCCGGCGATGGCAAGCCGCCGGCGCAAGCCGATGTTCATGGTCGACATCGCGGTGCCGCGCGACATCGAGGAATCGGTGGCCGGGCTGCCGGACGTCTACCTCTACGGCATCGACGACCTGCGCCAGGTGATCGACGACAATCGCCGCTCGCGCGAGACGGCCGCCCGCGAGGCGGACGCCATCATCGACCTGCAGGTCGACCGTTACATGGCCTGGCGCCGCGCGCTGACCTTGAAGAATCCCGCGCTGGACATGCGCCAGCACGCGGAGGTCTATCGCGACGAGGTGCTGGGCAAGGCGCGCGCGATGCTCGCCCACGGCAAGCCGCCCGAGGAGGCGCTGGCTTTCCTCGCCAACACGCTGACCAACAAGCTGCTGCACCACCCGAGCGCGCGCCTGCGCGAGGCGGCGCTCAGCGGCGACCTCGACCTGCTGCACGCCGCAGGCCGGCTGTACGGGCTGGACGAGCAGGACCGCGATCTGTAGGAGCGCACCTTGTGCGCGATTGCCTTTCGCCGAATCCAGACAGCCATCGCGCACAAGGTGCGCTCCTACACCGAAGCGAACACCTCCACGCATGACCCCATCGATCCGCCGCAAGCTCGAAGCACTCGCCGAGCGCCACCAGGAAATCGGCCTGCTGCTGTCGCAGCCCGAGGTGCTGGCCGACAACGCCCGCTTTCGCGAGCTGTCGCAGGAATACGCCCAGCTGGAACCCGTCGCCGGCTCGCTGCGCGAGCACGAGCGTGCCGAGCGCGAACTGGCCGAATCGCGCGCGATGCTGGACGACCCCGAACTGCGCGAGATGGCCGTCGACGACGTGGCGCGGCTGGAGCGGCGCCTGCAGGATCTCGACGGCGAGCTGCAGCTGTTGCTGCTGCCGAAGGACCCGCGCGACGAGGCCAACCTGTATCTCGAAGTGCGCGCCGGCACCGGCGGCGACGAGGCGGCGATCTTCGCCGGCGACCTGCTGCGCATGTACCTGCGCTACGCCGAAAGCCGCCGCTGGCACGTCGAGATCCTCAGCGAGCACGAAGGCGAACACGGCGGCTACAAGGAGGTCGTGGCGCGCATCGAGGGCAAGGGCGCGTATTCGCGGCTGAAGTTCGAATCCGGCACGCACCGCGTGCAGCGCGTGCCGGAAACCGAATCGCAGGGACGCATCCACACCTCGGCCGCGACGGTGGCGATCCTGCCCGAACTGGACGACATCGACGAGATCGAGATCAACCCGGCCGACCTGAAGGTAGACACCTTCCGCGCCTCCGGCGCCGGCGGCCAGCACGTCAACAAGACCGACTCGGCGATCCGCATCACCCACCTGCCCACCGGCACCGTGGTGGAGTGCCAGGACGAACGCAGCCAGCACAAGAACCGGGCCCGCGCGATGAGCCTGCTGAAGGCACGCCTGCTCGACGAGGCGCAGGGCAAACAGGCCGCCGCGCAGGCGCAGGAACGGCGCCTGCAGGTCGGTTCCGGCGACCGCAGCCAGCGCATCCGCACCTACAACTACCCGCAGGGCCGGATCACCGACCACCGCATCAACCTCACCCTGTACCGATTGCCCGAGGTCATGCAGGGCGACCTGAACGAACTGGTCGACACACTCACCCGCGAACACCAGGCCGACCAGTTGCAAGCCCTCAGCGGAATCTAAGCCCCTACCCTCGGAGCCCGCTCGCGGGCGATGCTCTTGCCTTTGCTTTTGTGAATCCCGAATCCCGACCCCGGCTCAAGAGCATCGCCCGCGAGCGGGCTCCTGCGAGAGCAGGTCAGGCGGTGTGGAATCCGTGCAGCTCCTGTTCGGGCAGGTCCTCGCGATCGACCGCGGTCACCTCGGCAGCCGGCGGGCCCTGCCACAGCCACTGCTCCAGCGTGTCGAGCGCCTCGGCGCGTCCGCTGGCGAGCACCTCGACGCGGCCGTCATCCAGGTTCCTCGCGTAGCCGGCGACGCCCAGCGACAGGGCCTGCCCGCGGGTGCTGGCGCGAAAGAACACGCCCTGCACCCGACCCTCGACGAGGAATCGCGCCGTCGGCATCAGTCGGCCCCGATCCATTGCTTGAGCAAGGCCTCGGTCACCGGTCCCAGCTTCTTCTGCGCCACCCTGCCGTGCGGGTCGATCAGGTAGGTCATCGGCAGGCCGCGCGGTGCGTCGAAATCCTTCAACGGCTTGTCCACGGTGACCTGGGCGATCGGATAGACGACTGGGTGCTTGGCCAGGAACGCCTTGATGTCGGCCGTGTCGCTGTCCTCATAGGCCAAGCCGATCGCGCGCACGTTCCTGTGCGCGGCGACGAAGTGCGAGATGTCCGGCATCTCCTTGATGCACGGCACGCACCAGGTCGCCCAGTAGTTGACGATGACCCAATGCCCGCGCTGCGCGGCCAGGTCGAAACTGTCGCCATCGAGCGTGCCGACCTTGAGCGTCGGCTGCTCCGGCATCGCGGCATGCAACGGGGCGACGAAGGCCAGCGCCAGGGCGATGGCGGCGAAGCGGTTCAACAACATCATGCGGGGAGTTCCTCGGTGTCGGCGGCCGGGTCGGCGGCCGGGGGGTAGATCTGGTCGAGCCGGGTGCCCAGCTTCGAGTGCAACGCGGCGGCCACCTCGTCGAGCAGCAGCAGCAGTTCCGCCGGCAGCACCACGTTCATCGCCGCGGCCTCCTCGTGCGGTTGCAGCGGCAGTCGGTGATGGGTGCAACGATACAGCCGCAGCAGGTCGGTGCTGTCCAGGCTGCGGCTGAGCAGCCAGCCGCCCGCCTCGCCGCGCTGGATCAGGTCGGCGTCCTGCAGGTCGTCGAAATAGCCGGCGATCGCGCCCGCGCTGAGGCTCGGCGCACACAGCCGCACCTCGGCCACGTCCACGCACGCGCCCTTGCGCTGCGCGTCGACGAACAGCCCCAGCACCACCAGCAGGCCGAGGAACTCGGCGCTTGCCGGCAGGGCTTCGGCGGGCGGGACATACTCGTAGGCGGAGATCGAGGCCGCCACGGAGGCAGCCAGGATCACGATCACCCACGACAGGTAGATCCACAGCAGGAAGATCGGGATCGTCGCCAGCACGCCGTAGATCTGCTGGTAGGTCTGCGCATGCCCGACGAACTGGCCGAAACCCCAGCGCGCGATCTCGAACAGCACCGCGCCCAGCAGCGCACCGATCGCCGCATCACGGCGGGATACGCGGGTGTTGGGAATCACCGCGTACATCAGCCACAGCGTGCAGAACGTCACCAGGAACGGCAGCGTCGCCAGCAGGCTGGCGCCGATGGAATGGATCTGCCCCGCCGCCACGCTGAGCAACGGCATCGCGGTGACGTACGACGTGGTGGCGATGCCGCCGCCGACCAGGATCGGCCCCAGCGTCAGCGCGGCCCAGTACAGCAGCAGGCGCGAGCTCCAGCGGCGCGCCTGGTGCACGCGCCAGATCCGGTTAAGCCGGTCCTCGATGCTGATCATCATCGACAGTGCACTGAACAGCATCACCAGGATGCTGACGCCGGTGAGCCCCTTGGCGTTGTCGGCGAAACTCTGCAGCGCCGCCTGCACCTTCTCGCCGGCGGCCGGCACGAAGTTGTTGAAGACGAAACTGATCAGCGTGTCGCGCGCGCCTGCGAACACCGGAAACACCGCAAACATCGCCAGCACCGCCACGGTCAGCGGCACCAGCGACACCAGCGTGGTGTAGGACAGCGCGCCGGCTGTCTCGAAGCACTTGTCGTCGATGAAGCGCTGCCACACGAAGCGGCGGAAATAGCGCATGCGATCGGGATCGAAGCGGCGGTCCATCGGTATCCTCGGGCGGCCGCGGCAACATGCCGGGCCAATCGTCGTCGTGTCGGCCGGTACACTAGCCCATTGCCCGTGAATGCCTCAACGCGTGGATCCGCCGCATGACCCGAGAAATCCTGGTGCTGTACTACAGCCGCAACGGCCACACCGCCCAACTGGCGCGCCTGATCGCCCGCGGCATCGAGGAGGTGCCCGGCATGGGCGCGCGCCTGCGCCAGGTGCCGCCGGTGGCGCCGGTGACCGAAGTGGCGCAGCCGCCCGAACCCGCCGACGGCGCACCCTACGTCGACAAGCAGGACCTCGTCGATTGCGTGGGCCTGGCGATGGGCAGCCCCACCCGTTTCGGCAACATGGCCGCGCCGATGAAGCATTTCCTCGACACCACCGGCGCCGAATGGGCCAGCGGCGCACTGGAGGGCAAGCCGGCGGCATTGTTCACCTCCACCGGCACCATGCACGGCGGCCAGGAATCCACCTTGCTCAGCATGGCCATCCCGCTGCTGCATCACGGCATGTTGCTGGTCGGCATCCCGTTCACCGAGGCCACGCTCAGCATCACCCGCACCGGCGGCACGCCCTACGGCGCCAGCCACGTCGCCGGCGCCAAGGCCGACCAGCCGATCAGCGAACACGAACGCGAACTCGCGCGTGCGCTGGGCCGGCGCCTTGCCGACGTGGCCCGCCGACTGGCGGAGCAGGCATGAAGCCACCGGCCACCACGACGATCGCGCCGGTCTACCGCATCGGCCTGCTCGCCTGGGCGCTGCTGGTGCTGCTGCAACTGGCCTGGCATGGCTGGCTGTTCCCTCCCCGCACGCTGCCCGCGTGGCTGGTGCTCGGGGTCACCGTCGTGCCGCTGCTGCTGCCGCTGTTCGCGATCCGCAACGTCGGCCGCGCCCTGCTGTGGGTCGGCATCCTCAGCCTGTTCTATTTCTGCCACGGCGTGGCCGAGGCCTGGAGCGCGCCGGGCGAACGCGCGCTGGCATGGCTGGAAATCGTGCTGACGGTGGGCCTGATCGCCGTGCTGGGCGCCGGCGTCAAACGGCGCAGCACGCCGCGCTGAGCGTCACGCGCGCCGGACCACCCGCACCACCGATTCGCGGTAATCGACAAAGCCCATCCGCCGATACAGTGCGCGGGCCCCTTCGTTGGCGCGCATCACGTGCAGGAACGGCGTTTCGCCGCGCAGCAGCTGGCGCCGGATCAGCTTGGCGGTGAGCCGGCGGGCCAGTCCGCGGCCCTGTGCATCGGGATGAGTGCAGATGCCGCTCACCTCGCGCCAGCCACCAGCGAAGGCGCGCTCGCCGGCCATGGCGATCAATCGCGCGCCGTCGAACAGACCGAAGTAATCGCCCAGCTCCAGCGTGCGCGGGCCGAACGGGCCGGGCTTGGTCAGCGCGGCCAGTGCCATCGCCTGCTCCGCATGCGGCGACGTCAGCGGCACGGCCTCGGGCGCGTCGTCCCGCGCGGGCAGCTCGCCCGCCCAGCGCATCTTGAACATGGTCGATTCCAGCTCGACGCTCCACCCGGCGGGAGCCGGCCCCGACCAGCCATCGGTGTAGAACGATTCGCCCGACGCGCAGAACGGCTGCAGCTCGCCGAACGCGGGTTCGGCCGGGTCGGCAAAGCCGAGGATCGGCGAAAAACCCGGCGCAAACCGCCGCGCACCGCCCGCACCCTGGGCAAAACCCGCCTGCGGCCCGCTCAGCGCATGCCAGAAGATGTTGTCGAGAACAGTCGGCATCGGCGTTAGCGGCGCAGGCATGGGCAGTCGCGCGGCAAGGCGAGGGCGATGGGACGGGTGATTTCGTCGACGTGGATGTCCATGCCGCTCGATGGTAGCGCGCCGCGCCATGGCCGCGACGCCACCCTCATCCTCGTCATTCCTGCGAAAGCACATGGCTGTCCGGAATAGATCCACGCCCTGAGTCCCGACACCACCATGCTTGCAACCCTCACGGCCGTCATTCCCGCGAAAGCGGGAATCCATTGGCTTTGTCGCCGCGAGTCACTGGATTCCCGCTTTCGCGGGAATGACGACAAGGTGAGTGGGCGCGGCAGAGGTGTCAGAGACATTTAAGGTAGACGATAAATGTCCCTGACACCTTTTTCCCAAATCCATTAAGCGTGTGAGCAGGCGCCCCAAGAGTTTGTATTTTTCCGTTCGCGCTTTCCATCCGCTACTTATCATAGATAGAAGCCATCCAAGCAGGACGCCGACAAGTGGCCAGAGGAATTTCCGCGGGATATCCATAGGTGCCTAATGCTTAAGTTGAGCGGCGGCGTAGCCGTCCGCCTCGAACGAACTGTTAGCCATTAATCGCGAGTCCATTGTTTTAGCGCCTCCCTGACTTGTTCGGGGGTCATTCGCTCAGTCTCTTTTTCCACCTGCAATCTGACCACCTCGAAATGGAGCTTTGATTTCTCGGCTGACAACCTTTGGACGTCTTGCTGTAGTTGATCGCGCGTTGCAATTTTGGCACTGATGTCACCGTCTAGCTTTTGGAAGGACAGGCGGCCCGCACCCACGCCGGCGGAGAATGTGGCCACAAGGGCAGCGCCGATTGACACCCACCAAGTGACGGGTACTCGGTCAATGAGCCAGCGAAAAGTAATCTCGTCTTTCTGCGGCAGGCGAGGCATTGCTCTTGAACCTCCTTGTGGCACAGGACTGATGGCTAACGCTGGAGTTAAGCGGCCGCGAAGCCGTTCGGCTTGAACGAGATGTTAGAGAGCACTCGCGGGAGAAGCGAGACGCTCAAGCTTTTTGAGCTTTGAAACCAGCAATCTGGCGCCGCTTTCGTCTATGAAATCTTGGTACATTACAGTCGTGTCTCGATAGTGAGCGTCAAGGCGATTGAGCACCGCGCGTAGTGAGTTGAGCATAGTCTCTACGCGTTCCCGACTCACGCCGCTCAATGGGTTGGAAGCTCGATCGATTAGATAGTCGCGGTCTTGATGGGCAATTCTTTTGTTGCGGTGTTCACGGGCAAACGCCGCTTCCTCCAATGCAGTCTTGCACAGATCCGACACCTCCTCCCTCAACGCAGAATCTACGATCATTGCAGGCAGAGATTGAACTGTTAGATTTTTCTTTGCACCTGTTGCTGGTGGGTCAGTCATTCTCGAAATACCGAGCAGGACGCTATCCCAAAGCTCATCCTGAACGATCTTGAAAAACAGCCCGGCGGTACGATTGATCAGTTGCACAGTCTCCGGCTCACTGCCGAAGAGCTGCCGGTACTGCTGCCAAACAATATGAAGCTCAACTAGCTTGCGGTAGAGCTGAAAGAACGCGGTGCCGAGCTCCTGCCCCATCGCAGAGCAATAACCGTCTTGAATTTCTCTATCCGATCGCGTGAATGTCATGGGTGCGCTCTAACGCTATGTAGATTTCAAAATGAAGTGTAACCCCGCAACCTATCCCTTGCTCGTCACCCTACAGGACAGGGCCCAAGCCTACACAGATCAACAAGTTGCTGCGCTTGGTGCAGCCTAATCCTGCCGTCTAATCCCGCCATGTTTCCACGCGCAAGATCACAGCGCGAACGCCGCACACGAAACACTCCCACCTCACCCAAACACCACCATACTCTGCCGACTCAACGCCACCGCCTCCCCGCCCGGCCCCCACAGCATCACGCTCTGGTTGGTATACCCATCGCGGGCAGCAATGAGTTCGGCATCCACGCGCCAGTCGTCCATGCCCAGGTCGTCGTAGCGGTCGCGCAGCAGTTCGAGCATCCAGGTGAGCGAGCTGCCGGGGGTGGGCGTGGCGAACATCGACAGGGCGATCGGCGGGATGAAGTCGGCGAAGGCGAGGACGTGGGTTTCGTCGGGCGGACCGTCGTCGTGCAGGGAAAGCTGCAGCACGCTGTCGCGCTGGTGGCCGCCGCAGAATGGCAGGTCACCGCGCAGCCAGCACGCGCGGAAGTGCTGGGTGAAGGCGGGCATGCGGCCTTCGACGTAGCGCAGTTCCGGCGCCGTGGCATTTTCCACGGGTGACTGCACCGGCTGGAAATCCAGTACTGATGGCCGCGCACTGCCGAATACGCCGAGCAGCCGGCACAGCGTCTGCTCGCCGTCGCACAGGCTGGCCTCGACCTGGATGGCGCTGCGCCCTGCGCGCAGCAGCCGCGCGCGGATGGCCACGCTGCCGGCCGGCACCGGCGCGATGAACGTCACCTGCAGAGTGCGCAGCGGCATGTCCGCCGGCACCAGCTCGCGCATGGCGCGCAGGGCCAGTGCCGCCTGCAGGCCGCCGAAGGCGCTGCGCCCCTGCAACCAGTCTTCGGTCACGCTCGCCTGCCAGCCGTCGCCGTGGCGGGTGACGGCCTGCATCGCTTCGGAAAATCGCATGGCACACCCGAGTCGGGGAAAGGCTTTCGATGATGCCAGCGCGCCGCGTCGAATGCCGCATGCCTATACTCGACCTCTCGACCCTGGACGGAGCGCGCCATGTCCTTCCTGCAGGATTCGCCGCAACTTCCCCACCCGTACCGCAGCGACCGTTCGCTGCTGGCGCTGCTCGATCGCGTGCTTCCCGCCGAACGGCGTGCCGCGCTGGATGCCGACCTCGACGCATTGGGCGATTACGCGCTGATGGCATGGCAACGCGCCTGCACGACGACGCCGCGCAAGCCGGTGCTGACGCGCTGGGGCGCCTGGGGCGAACGCGTCGACCGCATCGAGCTGACTCAGGCATGGCAGGAAGGCCCGCGGCTGACGACGACGCACGCCGTGCTCGCCGCCGGCCACACCGACAGCGAGCATGCGCGGCTGGAGGAATTCGCCCGCGTCTACCTGTATCACCTGGCCAGTGAGTTCTACACCTGCCCGCTGGCGATGACCGATGGCGCGGCCACCGCGATCAAGGCATCGGGCAACCGCGAGTTGATCGCGCGCGCGTTGCCGCGATTCCTTAGCCGCGATCCGGCCAGCTTCTGGCTCAGCGGCCAGTGGATGACGGAGACGATCGGCGGCTCCGACGTGGGCAATACCGAGACGATCGCGCGCCAGGACGCGAACGGCCAATGGCGCCTGTACGGGCGCAAGTGGTTCAGCTCGGCGGTGGTCGGCGAGGCAGCGCTGGCGCTGGCGCGGCCGGAAGGCGCCGGCGGCGGCACCGGCGCGCTCGCGCTGTTCTACGTCGAGACGATGGACGGCGAGCGGCGCAAACCGGAACTCGTCATCGACCGGCTGAAGGACAAGCTCGGCACGCAGGAACTGCCCACCGCGGAAATCCATCTGGACGGCCTGCCCGCCTGGCCGCTGGGCGAACTCGCCCACGGCGTGCGCCAGGTGGCGCCGATGCTCAACACCACGCGCAGCTGGAACGCGATCTGCGCGGTGGCCAGCATGGCGCGCGCGATCAGCCTGGCGCGCGACTTCGCCACGCGGCGGCAGGCGTTCGGTCGTCCCTTGATCGAGCAACCGCTGCACGCGCAGACGCTGGCCGACATGCAGGCGGATTTCGAAGCCGCGTTTGCGCTGGCCTTCGAGGTCGCCCACCTGCTCGGCCGCGTGGAACACGGCGCGGCCAGCGCGGAGGAAGCCGCGGTGCTGCGCCTGCTCACGCCACTGGCCAAGCTGTGGACGGGCAAGTTGGCGGTGAAGATCTGCTCCGAGACGCTGGAATGCTTCGGCGGCGCCGGCTACATCGAGGACACCGGCCTGCCGCAACTGCTGCGCGATGCGCAGGTGTATGCGATCTGGGAAGGCACCACCAATGTGCTCTCGCTGGACAGCCTGCGCGCACTGGCCGGCGACAGCCTCGGCGCACTGCGCCACGCCACCGGCCGCTGGCTGGAGGGCAACGACGACATGCACGCAGCCAGCGCGATCCGGCAGACGCTGGACGCCGCAGCGCGCTGGCTCGACCAGCATGCCGCCGCGCGCGACACGATGGAGGCCGGCGCGCGCGGTCTCGCCTTCACCCTGGCGCGCTGCGCCGCCGCGGCGCTGCTGGCGCGCCAGGCGGCGTGGTCCAGCGGCCGCGGCAACCCGCGCCCCGCCGCCGCCCTGCACCGCTTCGTTGGCCGCGGCCTCGATCGCCTGGTCGCGCCCGATGCCGGCAACACCGCGTTGCTGCTGAGCTGATGCGTAGGGCGGGCACCGCCCGCCGGCCTTTTGCTTCACCGCGCACCGACATCAAGAGCGGCGGGCAGTGCCCGCCCTACGCTCGGCGAGCCTTCCCTGTAGGAGCGCGGCATCTGCGCGGGCTAAAATGCAGCGATTCCCTCCATGGCCCCTCCGACATGCAGCACCTGACCATCGTCACCACCGGCGGCACCATCGACAAGGTCTACTTCGACGACAAGTCCGACTACAAGATCGGTGCGCCGCAGATCGGCGAGATCCTTGGCCATCTCGGCGTGGCTTTCGATTTCGACGTGATCCCGATCCTGCGCAAGGACAGCCTGCACATCACCGAGGAGGATCGCGCGCTGATCCGCTCCACCATCGAGGCGCAGCCGCACCGCCACGTGCTGGTCACTCACGGCACCGACACCATGGTGGAGACCGCGCGCGAGCTGGCGCAGGTCAAGGGCAAGGTGATCGTGCTCACCGGCGCGCTGAACCCGGCGCGTTTCCAGGGTTCGGATGCGGTGTTCAACGTCGGTTGCGCAGTGGCTGCCGTGCAGACCCTGCCGGACGGGGTCTACATCACCATGAACGGCCGCGTGTGGGATCCGGCCAGGGTGCGCAAGAACCGTGCGGAAAACCGCTTCGAGGAAGCAAAACCCGCCTGATCCACGCCCGGCGCGCCCGCCCCCGCGCCGGGCAACCCGGGTCTGCCACTGGGGTGGCGGTCACGCTCCCGGGGTTCGTGGCTGGCTTATAGTGCCGCCAGACAGGGGGAAATCCGGGGGTTCAATGAGCGAAAGCACGCCAACGCCATCACGCCGTTCCGACCAGCGATCTTTGGGGCCACAGGGCACCCGCTTCTTCTCGACCGAGGCCTTGCGGCAATACGCCAGCGACGCCGCGGATGGCGCGATCAGCACCCGCGCGCCGGTGCTGGAGGGCACCAGTCCCGGCCTCGAAGGCCGGCGCTTCGCGATCCGGCGGGGCCGGCAGAAGATCGGGCGCCAACTCGACAACGAGATCGTCATCGACGACATGAGCGTGTCCGGCTGCCATGCGTGGATCACCCAGCAGCACGGCCGCTGCATCATCATGAACACGCTCTCCACCAACGGCACCTTCGTCAACGACAAGCGCATCCACGAAGTCGTCCTGCACCATGGCGACCACATCCGCCTCGGCCAGGCCGAGTTCGTGTTCCTGACCCGCGAGCTTGGCCAGCCGCGGCACCGGTACCGGCGCTGGATCGGCGCTGCGGTAGTGCTGCTGCTGGTCGCCGGCGTCGTGGCCTGGTGGTGGCTGCGCTCGCCGTGAACGCGGACACCCTGCCGTCGAAGCTCGGCCGCTACCGCATCGAGGGCGTCCTCGGCGAGGGCGCGATGGCGGTGGTCTATGCCGGCTTCGATCCGGGCATCGAGCGCAAGGTGGCGATCAAGTGCCTGCATCAGCAGGTCGCCGCCGATCCCCTTTACCGACGCCGATTCCTGATCGAAGCCCGCGCCGCCGGCCACCTCACCCATCCGCACATCGTCACCATCTTTGATGTCGGCGAGACCGACGACGGCCGTTCGTACATCGCGATGGAGCGACTGCCGGGCGAGACGCTGGCTGGCAAGGTCAGCCGCGAAGGGTTCCCGCCGCTGCCGGCGATCATCGACCTGGTCGGCCAGCTCGCCGCCGCGCTCGACTACGCGCATGCCCGCGGCGTGCTGCACCATGACATCAAGCCCGAGAACATCATGCTGATCGACGGCTGGAGCTACGCCAAGATCAGCGATTTCGGCATCGCCGAACGCCGTGCCTCACCCCGCGACACGCCGCAGCGAGCAAAGGAAGTCGGCGGCACGCCGGCCTACATGGCGCCGGAGCGCCTGCGCGGCGAGCGCAGCGATGCACGCAGCGACCTGTTCTCGCTGGGCGTGGTGCTGTACTGGTTGATCACCGGCAAGCTGCCATGGCCGGAGATCGGCAACGTGCCGCAGCTGATCCGCAAGCGGCTGCGCTCGCCGCAGCCGCCGATCCGGCCACGCGACCCGGCCACGCCGCCGATGCTGATCAGCATCGCGCGCACCCTGCTCGCCCCCGTCGCGGAATCGCGCTACCAGCGTGGCGCGGAGGTCCTCGACGATCTGCGCCTGGCTGCGCGCGAGTACGAGCGCGAGCGCGAAAAGCCGCTGGCCAAGCGCATCATTTCGTTGCGGCTGCGCTGGGCCAGCAGCCTCGGCGCGATCCTGAGCCTGGTGCTGGTGCTGGGATTGGCCGCGATCTACGCCAAGCAGCATGCCGCTGTGACCGGCCTGGCACTGGATTTCGGCAGTTCGATGGGGCGCATGATCGCCGGCGAATCGGCGGAGAACCTGCTGCTCGGCGACCACGCCGCCACTCGCGCGCTGGTCACGGACATCTCGCGCAACCGGCAGATCCACTACCTGGCGATCGCCGACCGCAGCGGCGAAGTCATCGCCAGCACGCAGCCATCCGAGGTCGGCGGCGGGCTGCCTGCCGCGGAGGGGCAAGGCGACATGCTGCTGTTCGATGTGCCGATCCAGTACCAGACGAAGACGATCGGGCAGTTGCGCCTGGGCGTCAGCAATGCGGAACTTCGCGCGGCGCAGAAGACCACGTTGTGGGTGATCGCGCTGGTGCTGGCGCTGACCCTGGCCGCCGTGGTCGGCGCGGCCTACTGGTTGTTCCGCCGCCCGCTGATGATGCTGGACCTGCTCGGCGACGCCCTGCTGCGCGTGGCCCGCGGCGACTTCACCCACCGCATCCGGATGGTACGGCGCGACGAGTTCGGCCGACTGTTCGCCACCTTCAACCTGATGAACAGCGCCTTGCAGGCCCGCCAGCGCCGCACCGCGGAAGCCGCGCCGCCAACCGGCGAAGCCGACGTCACCCGGCCAACCCGCATCATGTCGACGGTAACCACCGAGGACACCTCGACGTCCGCTCCGGCCACGCCACGGTAGGAGCCCGCCGCGGGCGATGCTCTTGATTCGCCGAATCCCGAATCCCGAATCCCGAATCCCCGCTCAAAAGCATCGCCCGCCAGCGGGCTCCTGCGGGGTGCGGTTCAGTACTGTTTCAGGCGCTGCTTGAGTTCGAGCGCGCGCGCACGGTAGGCGATGGCCGGCTCGTAGTCCGGTGCGATCGCCAGCACGTGATTCCACAGGGCGATGGCGTTGTCCAGTTGCTGGTCGCGGTACAGCACCACGGCCCGTTCGTGGTACGCGTCCAGCAGCCGGCTGCGCAGGCCCGCGGCTTCGGGGCCGCTCGGTTGCAGCCGCGGGTCGACGCTCAGCGCTTCGTCCATGCGCGCAAGCGCCTGCTGCGTGTGGCCCTGGCCGAGTAGGGAGACGCTCTCGCCCTGCAGCCGGCGCGCCTTCGCCACGGACGATTCCGTGACGGATGCCTGCTCGGCAGCCGGCACATTGGCCACGACGGCTTCCGCCGCAGGCGATGTGCCTCGCGCCGACAGCGGAATGCGCAGCGTCTGGCCGACGCGCAGCAGCGAGGGGTTGGTCGAGTGGTTGTAACGGGCCAGGATCAGGAAGCGACTGGCGTCGCCAAGATAGCGCGCAGCCAACGTGCTGTACGACTCGCCGGGCTTCACCACATGCTCCCGCGAGCGGCTGCCGAGCCACTGCTCGGGATCGGCGGTGAGCTGGCGCAGCATGTTCTGTGCGGCGCGATCCTCCGGATGCTGCCGCAGGTATTGCCGCAGCGCTTGTTCGCCCTCGGCGTAATGGCCGGGTTGAAGCTGCCGGTCGATGATCGTGGCCAGCGAGGGACCCGGCGAGGCCTTCGCGGGCTCGGCCGGCACCGCTGGCGTCCGCGACCGTGCCGGCGTGACCACCACCGAGGAGTGGCTTCCCAGCGAGCTGCAGGCGGACACGCCCACGGCGACCAGCACGGCAAGCATCAAGGTTGCTGCGGACTGGCGGCGAGCGTGCCGTTTGGGTGTCATGCGTTGCGAAAGACCCATGCGCAATGATCCGTCAGGCCGTCTCGCGCCGGCCGCGGCAGGCAGCAGCGCGCGTCATCGGGCCCCGCGCCAGGGACGCGGAGAGCAACGCATGGAAGTCGAGGTGTTCGGGCATCTTCCGGCAGTCCTTCTTCGCAGCATTCGTCCCGGGGATGAACGATGCCATCGGCGCAGGCAGTATAACTGCGCCGCTGCGCGGGTTTGCGCGGGCCTGAACCATCTTCAGCCAAGGGCAAGGCAAGCCCGGACGATCCGACCGGGCCTGCCTTGCAGGTACCGCTCCCTGGGGTACTGCAACGGGCCATCCGTGGTCCGCCTGGGGGCCTTACCAGCTGGCCTTCAACGTTACGCCCGAGTAGGAGCTGTAGCCGTAGAGCATGATGTAGTACGTGCCCGACTCGTTGGTGCCCGAGCAGGTCTCGTTGTTGCCGGCCCGGTACGGGCGGCAGTCATAGCTGGTGGTCGTCGGCTGGGAGCCCTGCTTGACGTACAGGTCCACGTCGCCGCTGCCGCCGGAAGTGGCGATGGTCAGCGCGCTGCCCGCCGGCACGGTCACCGTGTAGTAGGTCTTGGAGCCCTTGGCGCCGGCGATGTTGCTCACCGGCACGCCGTTCTGCAGGCCGCCGGTGCCGCCACCGCCGCCGGTCGAGTAGGACGCCTTGACCGTGACGCCCGAGTACGACGAGTAGCCGTGCACCTTGATGTAGTACTTGCCGGCGGCGGGCGAGGCCACGCTGCAGCTTTCCGAGTTGCCGTACTTGTACGGGCGGCAGTCGTAGCTGCTGGTGGTCGGCGCGCTGCCGAACTTGGTGTACAGGTCGGCGTCGCCGGTACCGCCGGAGATCGACATCACCAGGTTGCTGGCGCCGGTCGGCACGGTGATGAAGTAGTCGTTGTCGGCGCCGGCAGCACCCGACACGCCGGTGACGCCGACGTTGTTCTGCAGCTCGGTGGTGCCGCCACCGCCACCGCCGCCGGTGCCCGGGCAAGTCACGCCCACGCCGTTGAACGCGGCGATCACCGCATTCTTGTCGTAGCCCAGATCGGTCGCCGCCGACTCCACGCCGCAGGCGCCGGAGTTGAACGTGGAGGTGGCCGTCCAGTACACCTTGTTGGCCAGCGCGTAGACCTGGAACGCCTTCTTCACGTCCCAGCCGCTGGTCTTGGCCAGCAGGCAGAACGACTTGTTGTAGACGCCGCTGGAGTAGTGCACGTCGAGGCTGGAGGTGTAGTCGGCCGCGTTGTCGATCGAACCGCCGTCCTGCGGCGGGTTGCACATGTAGCGCAGCGCATCGCCGATGCCGGCGCTGGCCTTGACGATGTCCGCGCCGACCAGGAAGTCGGCCGAGCCGCGGTCGAAATATTCGGCCGCCTCGCCGGCGATGTCCGAGTAAGCCTCGTTCATGCCGCCGGACTGGCCGCTGTACTCCAGGCCGGAGTTCTGCTCGGTGTAGCCGTGGCTGATCTCGTGGCTGGTCACGTCCAGCGACACCAGCGGATAGAACGTGCTGGCACCGTCGCCGAAGTACATCGCCGAGCCGTCCCAGAACGCGTTCTCGTAGTTGGACTGGTAGTGCACCTTCATCAGCAGCTGGATGCTCAGCGGCGGCGCACCGGTGTAGGACTGGTACATGTCATGCACCACGCCGCCGAAATGATGGGCGTCGTTGACCGGCGAATAGGCGCCGTTGATTGCATCGGTGTCGCTGGTCGGGCAGGTGAAGCTGACCACCGAGCCACCGCTGCTGGCGTGGTTGAGGTTGTAGGTCTTGACGTTGGTGTTCTGCAGCGTGCAGGTGCTGCCCGACTGGGTGACGTCGAGCGACGCGTAGTCGGTGCCGTAGATGTACTTGCCGGTCTTCTGGTTGCCGCCCGGGCCGTTGGCCGAGGCGTCGGTCAGGCCGTTCCAGCTCTTGATCACCGCGCCGGTGTTGGCGTCGATGATGGCGGTGGGGCGCGTCGGGTTGGCACCGTTGACGAAGTACGAGACCCGGTAGACCAGCCGCGGCGCCGCGCCTTCCTGCGGATACACGAACAGGTCGGCGCGGGCGTTCTCCATCGTCGTGCCGGCGACCAGCATGGTGTGTGCGTGCGCCTTCAGGGCAGCAATCGCGCGCGAAGCGTTCAGCTGGGGCCGCACGGAGATCTGCTGCTGGCCCTGCTGCATCAGCTCACCGGTGGCGCGCAAGGCATTGCCCTGGGCGTCCTGCACCACGGCGATGCTGCGGCCGTACACCGGCACGCCCTGGTACATCTGCTGCTGGCGCACCACGCGGTGTTGACCGGCGAGGCCCACCGCACCGTGCGGCACCAGGGTCATGCCCTGGCCCAGGTTCAACTGGGTAGCCAGCGAGGCGACAGGCACGGCGCCCAGGTTCTGCGCGTGCAGGGTCTTCGTTTGCGTGTTGGCAGCAGTCGCGGCCGTGGCGGTGGCCATGCCGATGGCGGCCACCAGCAATTTCAGGCGGAATGGATAGGGCATTTATTGAGCTCCTGGAAGAATTGGGGACAAACGCGCCCGATGCGGCCGCAAAGCCCCATGCAAGAATTCCCGTGCGTGGCACGGCGTTGGTACTCGTCAGCGGTCCGGCGATCCCTGACTACACGCGCCGGTGGCTGCCTTCCCCCTGAGGTTCCCTGCAGGGACAGCACGTGGACGCTTGACTGCAAGACGACGATGGCGTCGCCACGGGATCATCCCCCAGCCTCCCAGATGGTGGACCCGGTGACGTTATTACTTGCGATACCGCCTGACAATCCGACTTTTTCCTACGCCGGGTGATCGCAGTCACGTCCTGCCGGATGCGTGCACGGCGTCGACGCGGTTGCGTCGAAAGTCTTCGGAAGGCTTGCCCCTGGCCACCTTCGGGCACGCGAAAATCCATCGGAAGGCGCTGCGCGCGCGGCCACACCGAATCGCTGCGGCGCGCTCGCGCCACGCAAGGTTTTACGGTGGCAATCCCGTGCCGCTCAGAGCATACCGGTTTCGAGTTTCGCCTCGTCCGACATCATCGAGTGGTTCCACGGCGGGTCGAACACCAGGTCCACGTCGGCTTCGGTGATGGTGGGGATCATCTCCAGCTTGGTGCGCGCGTCGTCCACCAGGATGTCGCCCATGCCGCAACCGGGCGCGGTGAGGGTGAGTTTCACGTACACCTTGCGTTCGCCGGATTCGCTGTGTTCCATGCTCAGGTCGTAGACCAGCCCGAGGTCGACCACGTTGACCGGGATCTCCGGGTCGAACACGGTGCGCAGTTGATCCCAGGCGAGCTTCTCCACGTCGGCATCGGTGGCGTCCGGCGGGACCTCGATCGGGACCGGACGCTCCTTGCCCAGCGCGTCGGCATCGTCGCCGGCCACGCGGAACAGGTTGCCTTCCACATACACGGTGAAGCTGCCGCCGAGGGCCTGGGTGATGTAGCCGATCTGGCCCGCGGGCAACGTCACCACCTCGCCCTGCGGAACCATCACGGCACTGCAATCGCGCACCAGGGTGACCGGTTCGCTGCTCAGACTGAAACCACTCATGCCGACGACTTTCCCGTATCCACAGGCGCGGCCACATGCCGTACCGAAGTGCCCATTATGCCGCCCGCGGCGCGCGGCCGCTTGTTCCAGATCAGGCGGGCAGGAAATGGCGTGACGCGTAGCCCACCCGTCGCGAGGCAGGGCTCACGGTATGATGGCCGCTTTGCCGACGGATCAAGCGATGCATTGCACCCACCTGGCGGGGCGCCACCGATGAGGGTACGCAGCGTGCCGGCCCTGCTGTTTGCGCTGTTCAGCGCCGCCATGCTCGGGCTTGCCGCCGGCGCCGTGTGGATGGTGGCGGCGCTGTATTCGCGCCATCCCCTGCCCTGGCTGGTGGTGCCGATCGGCGTCGCGCTGGCATGGATCATCCGTGCCGGCGTGCGTCAACCCGGCCTCGGCGCGATGCTGCTGGCTGCCGGCGCCACCGCGCTGTCGACGATCTACGTGAACCTGCTGATCGCCGGCGTGAAGATCGCCGGCAGCCTGGGCATGGACCTGATCGAGGCGCTGCGCACCGCCGGCCTCGGCATGCTGTGGCAGCTGGCGCGCATGGGCCTGACGCCCGTCGATTTCGCGTGGACCGTGCTGGCCATGGCGCTGGCCGGGTGGCTCGCCTCGCGCAAGCGACGCCCACGCCAGCCTCCGCCCCAAAAGAACATGTAGGAGCGCACCCTGTGCGCGATGCTCTTCGTCACGTGACGAAAGGCATCGCGCACAGGGTGCGCTCCTACAGCGTTAGGGTGGGTCCGCTCCCATCGTGACAAACGGACGCGTAGGGCGGGCACTGCCCGCCGCCTTTCAATCCGCGAAGCAAGAGCCGGCGGGCAGTGCCCGCCCTGCGGAGAGCCGGCTTCAGCCGTCGATCGCCTTCACCTCGTTGACCAGCTCGCCCACCGCGGCCTGGCCGTCGCCGTAGAGCATGCGGGTGTTGTCGGCGTAGAACAGCGCGTTCTCGATGCCGGCGAAACCGGTGCCCTTGCCGCGCTTGATCACGATCACCTGCTTCGCGTTCACCACGTCGAGGATCGGCATGCCGTAGATCGGCGAAGCCGGGTCGGTCTTGGCCACCGGATTGACCACGTCGTTGGCGCCGATCACCAGCGCCACGTCGGTGGCGGGAAACTCCGGGTTGATGTCGTCCATGTCGGCGATCAGGTCGTAGGGCACGCCGGCCTCGGCCAGCAGCACGTTCATGTGCCCGGGCATGCGTCCGGCGACCGGATGGATCGCGAACTTCACCTTCACCCCGCGCTTGATCAAAAGCTGGGCGAACTCCCACACCTTGTGCTGCGCCTGCGCCACCGCCAGGCCGTAGCCGGGCACGATCACCACGCGCTCGGCGTAGGCCATCATCACCGCCGCGTCGGCGGCGTCGATCGGCTTCTGCGCGCCTTCGATCGCCTGCGCTTCGCCGCCGGCCGCGCCGAAGCTGCCGAACAGCACGTTGCCGATCGAGCGGTTCATCGCCTTGGCCATCAACTGGGTCAGCAGCGTACCGGCCGCGCCGACCACCATGCCGGCGATGATCATTGCCTCGTTGCCCAGCACGAAACCCTCGAACGACACCGCCAGGCCGGTGAACGCGTTGTACAGCGAGATCACCACCGGCATGTCGGCGCCGCCGATCGGCAGCGTCATCATCAACCCGAAGGCCAGCGCCAGCGCGAAGAACGCCACGATCAGCGCCGGGCTGGCGTGACCGGTGGCGAGCAGCACGCCGACCACCACCGCCGCGGAGAGCAGCAGCAGGTTCACCGCGCGCTGGCCGGGGAACACGAAGCGCTTGTCCATCCAGCCCTGCAGCTTGGCGAAGGCGATCATCGAGCCGGAGAAACTCACCGCACCGATCAGCGCACCGAGCACGCCCAGCGCCAGCTCGGTCGGCGACAGCGCCGGCGGCAGGCCGTTCACCGCCCAGGCTTCCGGCCGCAGCGGCGAGGTATCCGGCACCGCATGCAGCAGCCCCGACGAACGCGCGTAGCCAATCAGTTCCACCGCGCCGATCGCCGCCGCCGCGCCGCCGCCCATGCCGTTGTACAGCGCCACCATCTGCGGCATCGCGGTCATCGCCACGCGCCGGCCGGTCCACCACGCGGCGCTGACGCCGATCAGCACCGCGGCAATGATCAGCCCGCGGTTGTGCATGTCCGGCAGGAAGAACGTGGCCAGCACCGCCAGCACCATGCCGTAGCCCGCCCACACGATGCCGCCGCGCGCGGTGCGCGGCGAGCTCATGCGTTTCAGGCCGAGGATGAACAGCAGCGCGGCGAGGAAGTAGCACGCCTTGATGATGATGGGCAGCCAGCTCATCACTTGGCCTCCTTGCCGGCACCGGGTTTGCTGGACTTGAACATCTCCAGCATGCGCTCGGTCACCACGTAGCCGCCGGCGGCGTTGCCGGCGCCCAGCAGCACGCCGACGAAGCCGATCGCGATCTCGAACGGCGTGTCCGCGTGGCCTAGCGCGATCATCGCCCCGACCAGCACAATGCCGTGCACGAAGTTGGAGCCGGACATCAGCGGCGTATGCAGGATCACCGGCACCCGCGCGATGATTTCATAGCCGGTAAAGGCGGCCAGCATGAAGATGTACAGCGCCAGGAAACCGTCGATCATGAGCCCATCCCCCGTGAGAGCCGCCCGCCAGGATGCATCTGAACCTGCATCATACGGGAAGCCCGGCGCGCGTCGAGGTCGGCCAGTCGATCGGCGGGCGATGCGGCATGGCTCGCGCAGGCGGTCAACCCCGACAGGCCTGCCGCGTTGAACAGGCAGGAACCACCGATGGAGCCCGTCGATGACACCACCGATGGCAGCGGAGCGTCGGCCATGAATGCCGCCGCCGGCATGCTTGAGGCCGACCTGCTCGCCGCGGGCGAGCTGGAAGGTGCGCGCGCCGTACCGGCCACGCTGGATGCGTTCCTGGCCGACGTGGAGCGCCGCGCGTTCCGCATGGCCGAGCTGCAGTTGCGCCATCGCGAGGACGCCATGGACGCGGTGCAGGACGCGATGCTGCGCCTGGTTCGGCACTATCGCGACAAGCCGGCCGCGGAATGGGCGCCGCTGTTCTGGGGCATCCTGCGCCGACGCATCGTGGACTTGCAGCGCCGGCGCAAGGTGCGTTCGATCGTGGTCGGCTGGCTCGGCGGCGGGCACGACGACGACGGCGACGAGCTGCCCGCGTGGGAGCCGGCCGATCCGGGCAAGGATCCGCTGGGCCAGTTGCACGACGCGCAGTCGTACGCGGACATGGCCGCCGCGGTGCAGCGCTTGCCCAGGCGCCAGCGCGAGGCGTTCATCCTGCGCATGCTGGAAGGGCTGGACGTGGCGGAGACCGCACGCGCCATGGGCTGCGGCGAAGGCAGCGTGAAAACCCATCTGTCGCGCGCCATGCACCAATTGCGCGACCAACTGGAGGACTGGCGATGAACTCGCCCGAGCACGAGCACGAATCGATCGAACAGCGCACGCGCGAGCTGTGGCGCGAGGCCGCGCAGCATCTCGACGCGAGCACGGCCGCGCGACTGCGCGCCGCGCGGCGTGAAGCGCTGCAGCCGTCAACCGCACCGCATCGTCAGACGGTGCGCTGGCTGATCCCCACCGGCGCGCTGGCGGCCATGGCGTTGGCGGTGATGATGGTGTGGCAACCGCTGCCGCACGCACCCGCGCCGGCAACGAACCATGCGGCCAGCGGCACCGCGCAGGACGTGGACAACGAGCTGCCGCCCGACGCCGAGCAGGTCGACCCGAGCCTGTATCAGAATCTCGATTTCTATGCCTGGCTTGCCGCCAGCGACCGGCACGCGAACTCACGCTGACCTCATGAACAAGCCGCTGCCCGCCCTCCTGTCGTTGTTGCTCGCCGCCCTGCTCGGGGTCGCGGCCACACCGCTGTGCGCACAAGCACCCACACCGCCACCGGCGAGCGAGGAGACGCCGGCACGCACCCCGTGGAGCGGCCTGGCACCGAACCAGCGCGAGATGCTGGCGCCGCTCAAGGACGAATGGGATCAGCTGTCGCCGCGCAAGCAGGCGCGCCTGCTGCACCGGACCGCGTACTGGACCACGCTGCCGCCCGCGCGCCGCGAGGAAATCCGCCAGCGCATCGTCCACTGGCAGCAGATGACGCCGGAGCAGCGCCGCGAAGCACGCGCCAACGAGCACCGGTTCCGCGAAATGTCACCGGCGGAACGCCAGCGCGTGCACCGCAGCTTCGAGCGCTTCCAGAGCCTGCCCCCCGCGCAGCGCGAACAGTTGAAACGCGAATGGCGCCAGCTGTCGCCCGAGCAGCGGCAGCAGCGAATCCAGCAACATGACGGCACGAGGCGCCCGCTCCGGTAACTTGCGCCGGGCCGTGCAGAATCACGGCGTCAGCCCTGGAAGCGCGTCTCCCCGGCATGCGTCAGGCAGCTCTTGCCGACCAGTTCGTCGTCGAAATCCGGTTTCAGCGCACCCTCGTGCAGCAGCAGTTCGACGAAGTTGTACACGTTGCGCGCGTACATCTCCGAGGCGTGCAGCGGCGCGCCGGCCGGCAGGTTCAGCGGGCCGATGATCGTCACACCACCATGCTCGATCCGTTCGCCGGGGCGCGTCAGCTCGCAGTTGCCGCCGCCCTCGGCGGCCAGATCCACGATCAAGGCGCCGGGCTTCATGCCCTCGACCATCGCCGTGGTGAGGATCTTCGGCGCCGGGCGACCCGGCACCGCGGCGGTGCTCACCACCACGTCGAACGTTTTCAGGTGATTGGCCAGCGCCTGCTGCTGCGCCGCGCGCTCCTCGGCGGACAGTTCGCGCGCATAGCCGCCGCTGCCGGCGGCGCTGACGCCCAGGTCGAGGAACTTCGCACCCAGCGATTCCACCTGCTCGCGCGTTTCCGGGCGCACGTCGTAGCCCTCGATCTGCGCGCCCAGCCGGCGCGCGGTGGCGATCGCCTGCAAGCCGGCCACGCCGGCGCCGATCACCAGCACCTTCGACGGCCGGATCGTGCCGGCGGCGGTGGTCAGCATCGGAAAGAACTTCGGCGAGGCCTCGGCGGCGATCAGCATGGCCCGGTAACCGGCCACCGCCGCCTGCGAGCTGAGCACGTCCATCGCCTGCGCGCGCGTGGTGCGCGGCAGCAGTTCCAGCGAAAACGCGGTGAGCTTGCGCGCAGTCAGCGCGGCGATGCGCCCGACGGCACCGTACGGGCGCAACTGGCCGACGACCACGCTGCCCTCGCGCAGGCCGACGAACACCGCGTCGTCCGGCGGCAGCACGCAGGCCAGCACGTCGGCCTGCGCCAGCACGCCGGCGGCATCGGCAAACTCCGTCTCGGCATAGCTGCCATCGGGGAAGCCCGCGGCACGCCCCGCATCATGTTCCAGCAGCACGCGCAGGCCCTTGCCGCGCAGCTTCTTGGCCATCTCCGGCGTGATCGCCACGCGCCGCTCACCGGCGGCAGTCTCACGCAAGGCGGCAATGGTGACAGGCATGGTGCGATCCCCGTGGAGTGGTCCGGCCATCTTAGCGGCAGTTGGCTTTGATCCGGACGCGCGCACGAGAGTAAGCTGGCCCGCCGGATCGCGTTGCACGCACTGCCGGGGCCGTTGCCGGAGACCGTGATGCCTGCAAGCCCCCTCCCCCTGGACGACCTGCTCGCGCTGGCGCGCGCCGCGCGCGAACACGCCTATGCGCCATATTCCGGCTTCCACGTCGGGGCCGCGATACTCACCCGCGACGGCCGCACGTTCGGCGGCTGCAATGTGGAGAACGCCTCGTACGGCCTGTGCAACTGCGCCGAGCGCACCGCCCTGTTCAGCGCGGTCGCCGCCGGTTGCCGACCCGGCGATGTCGCCGCCATCGCGGTGGTCGCCGACACCCCGGAGGCGGTCACGCCCTGCGGCGCCTGCCGCCAGGTGATGGCCGAACTGTGCGACGGAGACACCCCGGTGCTGCTGGCCAACCTCGCCGGCACCACCCGCGAAACCAGCGTGGCCGCGCTGCTGCCCGGCTCGTTCAAGCTGCCGCTGCGGGCCTGAGAGGTCGCATGGAACAGCGTAGGGCGGGCACTGCCCGCCGTGCCGTAACCCCCCGTAGGAGCGCACCCTGTGCGCGACGCCTTCCGTCACGTGACGAAGAGCTCGCGCACAGGGTGCGCTCCTACACGGAACGCTTCAGAACAGCCGGCGGGCACTGCCCGGCCCGGATCGAGTCCGGGACAGGCTCTACGTCCGACGGTTCGCACCTTGGCGACCCGCCCGCTAGCATGGGCATCCTGCCCCCGTCGAACCGATCCATGACCAACCCGCTCTCCCTGCTGCAGCAACGCCATTCCGTGCCCTCGCGCCAGCTCGGCGAGCCGGCGCCGGACGACGCCACTCTGCATGCCCTGCTCGAGGCGGCGATCCGCGTACCCGACCACGGCAAGCTCGTGCCGTTCCGGCTGATCCTGCTGAGCGGCGAAGCCAAGCTGGCATTCGGCGAACGGGTGACCGCGATCGGCATCCGCAACAACCCGGCGATGGTCGGCGCCAAGCTGGAGAAGGAGCGCCATCGCTACACCTTCGCGCCGCTGGTGGTTGCGGTGGTCGCGCGCCTCGACGCCGGCAGCAAGGTCCCGGAGATCGAGCAGAAGCTGTGCGCCGGCAATGTGGCCTACAACATCCTGCTCGGCGCCTTCGCGCTCGGTTACGGCGCGCAGTGGCTGACCGGCTGGGCCGCCTACGACCGCGAGGTCGCCGGCTTGCTGGGCCTGGCCGACAACGAGCACGTGGTCGGCTTCGTCCACCTGGGCACGCCGCAGATCGAGGTGCCCGACCGTGATCGACCGGCGCTGGCCGACCTGCTCACTGCATGGACACCATGACTCTCCCGTCGGGCGGACGTCCAGACGTCCATCTTCCCACCGCCCACCTCGTCGACGGCAGCCTCTACGTGTTCCGCGCCTGGCACTCGATGCCGGACGAGTTCCATGACGCCGACGGCCACCCCGTCAACGCCGTGCACGGCTACACCCGCTTCCTGTGCGAGCTGCTGGAGCGGGCGCAACCCGAGCACGTCGCGGTGGCCTTCGACGCCTCGCTGACCAGCTCGTTCCGCAACGCCATCTACCCGGCCTACAAGGCCAACCGCGAACTCCCCCCGCCCGACCTGGAACACCAGTTCGTGCAATGTCGTGCGCTCACCGAAGCGCTCGGCGTGCACCTGATGATCGACCACGAGTACGAGGCCGACGACCTGATCGGCAGCACTGTGTGGAACCTGCGCGCGCAAGGCTTCCGCAGCGTGATCGTGTCGGCGGACAAGGACTTCGGCCAGTTGCTTGGCGAACACGACGAGCAGTGGGACTACGCCCGCGGCTTGCGCTGGGGACCGGCCGGCGTGCTGGAGAAACTCGGCGTGCACCCGCACCAGGTGGCCGACTATCTCGCGCTGTGCGGCGACGCGGTGGACAACATCCCCGGCGTACCCGGCATCGGTGCCAAGACCGCCGCCGCTCTGCTCGCCCACTTCGGCAGCCTCGACGCCCTGCTCGACCGTGTCGACGAAGTGCCCTTCCTGCGCCTGCGTGGCGCCGCCGCCTGCGCCGCAAAGCTGCGCGAGCACGCCGAGCAGGCCCGCATGTATCGCCGACTCACCCGGATCGCGCTGGACGCCCCCGGCGCCGGCGAAGTCGAGGCCCTGCGGCGCCAGCCCCGCCCGGCCGACCAACTCGATGCCCTGTGCGAGCAGTTGCGCTTCGGTCCACTGACGCGCAGCCGCCTGCGCGCGCTGGCGATCTGAGTCGGCAGCTTGTCGCGCCGCGCCCGACGGACCACCATGGGCGTTCCGGCTTCGACCTGCGAGCACTGATGAACGACACCGCCCACTCCATTCCCGCCGACGCCAGCGCACCGGTGGAAACCCTGTACGAGGGCCGCTGGCTGAGCCTGCGCAAGCGCGGCCGCTGGGAGTACGCCGAACGCAACAACCCGGCCGGCGCGGTGATCATCGTGGCGGTGACGCCGGACGACTGCGTGCTGTTCGTCGAGCAATACCGCGTGTCGATCCTGCAGAACACCATCGAGATGCCGGCCGGCCTGGTCGGCGACCTGGCCGACCAGGCCGACGAAAGCGCGCTGATGGCCGCGCAGCGCGAACTGGAGGAGGAGACCGGCTATCGCTGCGCCAGCGTGGAGTTCATCCATCGCGGCCCATCGTCGTCGGGCATGAGCACCGAGATGATCGCCTTCGTGCGCGCTCGCGACCTCGAGAAGGTCGGCCCCGGCGGCGGCGACGAAACGGAAAACATCGTGGTGCACGAAGTGCCCCGTCGCGAGGCCGGCGCCTGGCTGTTCGCCCGCGCAGCCGAAGGCTATTCGATCGATCCGAAGCTGTTCGCGGGGTTGTGGTTCATCGAGCACGACGGTGCGGAGAAGCCACCCGCGATATCCGGCCGTTCGCGCTGAGCGTAACCCGCGCAGCGGGCGGAGTCGAAGCGGCGCCGCTCAGACAACCCGTCGCCAGCGCGCCCTTCGACTCTGGCCTTCGGCCTACGCTCAGAGCCTGCCCCGGACTTGATCCGGGGGTGAACGGGATCCGGATTCAGTGCCCGCGGCGACGCAGGCACCACACCGACAGCGCCACGCCGATCAGCGTCACCACCACCCAACCGCCCAGCACGGAGGCATTCTCGCCGCCCAGCCACAGCACGCTCGCCACGGCGCCTACGCCGACCAAACCCAGGCCAAGCGCCAGCAGCGGATCGCGGCGGCGGCCCTGGGCTGCAAGCAGCACGAGTGCGCCCAGCGCAGCCAGCAGCACGGAGAGCACCCGCCACAGCATCACGTACTGCGGCGGCACCGGCAGATCGGGGAACAGCGCCAGCAGGGGCACGTCGCCGACCTGCACCTGGTAGCCCTTGCCGTCGGGCGCATCGCTGGCCGCTTCCAGCTGGGCGCCGTCCAGACGCGCCACGATGGTCACCTGCTGCAGCGGCACGCCGCTCCAGCTCACCCGCAGGTCGCCCAGGCGCGGATCGCCCGGATGGGCGCTGGTTACCAGGTAATCCTGGTAACGGCTGAAGGTGACGGCGAGGTTCTGCGGCAGCGCCGCCGGGTCGGGTTCAATCAGCTGCGAACCGGGCAAGGCATGCACCAGCACGCGGCCGAGCCTGAAGCCGCCCATCTGCACCAGCCCGGCGTCGAACTGCTTGCTTTCGACCGGGAAACGCCCCGGGTTGGCGTGTCCGCGAGGGTCGCGAAACCGGCTGGAATCCACCGGCCGGTCGACCCAGTCCAGTTCATAGTGGGTGTTGCCGCCGACGTTGATCTCGCGCCACTGGAACATCTCCACATGGCGCACCAGCACGGGTGTGTCCGCGGTCTGGTTGAACTCCGGGTCGTGCGGTGCCTCGACCACCCGCGGCGTGCCGACCAGACGCGCCATGTAGCCGTGCTGGCCGGCTTGCGGCAGCGCGTTGGCGCCCAGCTCGATGGCTTCGCCACCATGCTGGCTGGATGCCTCGCGGTAATCGATCAGGCTGTTGGCGTTGAGTGCCTCCAGGCCGATGCCGGCGAGCACCAGCAGCGCACCGACCACGTTCAGGGCCAGTTGGCGCCAGGACATGTCCTTGCCAAGCTCCATCAGGACAACCTCATCGACGGAGTCGGCCAGGCGAGATGCAGGGCGCGGCGCTCCACGTCGGCACCTACTGCACCTGACCCAGGCCCGACGGCCGGCGCGGATCGCTGGCGGCGTCGAGCTGGTTGGTCCTGCGATCCCAGGTGACCACGTTCATGAAACCCCAGGGTTCGCGCTGCTTCAGGGTGTAGCCCATCTTCGTCAAGGTCGCCTCGGTGGCCGCGTCGAACACCTGCGGTTCGGTCATCACCACGTCGGGCAGGTACTGATGGTGGAAGCGCTTGTGCGCCACGATCTGCTGCGCGTTCTGGCCGTCGATGAAATGCAGGATCCCCTCGAGCACCTGGGTGATGATGGTGGAGCCGCCGGGCGAGCCGATCACCAGGGTGCGCTCCGGCCCGATCACGATGCTGGGCGACATCGACGACAGCATGCGCTTGCCGCCGACCGGCGCGTTCGCCTTGCTGCCGAGCAGGCCGTAGACGTTCGGCTTGTCCGGCACCAGCGCGAAGTCGTCCATCTCGTTGTTGAGCAGCACGCCGGTGCCGGCGGCGACGAACTTCGAGCCCAGGATGGTGTTGACGGTGAGCGTCACCGCGGCCATGTTGCCATCGGCATCGATGATGGAGAAATGCGTGGTGTGCATGCCCGCATCGGCCGGTTCGGCGCGCGGCAGCATCGAGGAAGGCGTGGCGCGATCGGGCAGGATGCTCTGGCGCAGGCCGTCGGCATAGTACGGCGACAGCAGCATGTCCAGCGGCATTTTCACGAAATCCGGGTCGCCCAGGTAGTCGTTGTGGTCGCGGAACGCCCGCCGCATCGCCTCGACCACGTAATGCACGCGCGTGGCGGCATCCATCTTCGTCAGGTCGTAGCCGGACAGGATGTTGAGGATCTCGGCGATCGCCACGCCGCCGGAGGACGGCGGCGGCGCGGTGATGACCTGGTAGCCGCGGTAGTCGACGCTGATCGGCGTGCGCTCTTTCGCCTGGTACGCGGCCAGGTCGGCCAGCGTCCAGTTGCCGCCGGCCGCGCGCACCGCGTCGACCAGCTTGCCTGCAACCTCGCCGCGATAGAAACCGTCGTGGCCATGCCGCGCGAGCGCTTCCAGCGTGCGGGCCTGGTCCGGGTCGCGCCAGGTGGCGCCCTTGGCCGGCGGCTGGCCGTTCACCAGGTACTTCGCGGCCGAGGCGGGCCAGCGCTCAAGCAGTTTCTGTTCGGGGACGATCGCGCCATGCAGGCGCGGATCGGGAACGAAGCCGTCGCGCGCGATGCGGATCGCCGGCGCCAGCGACTGCTGCAGCGACAGCCGTCCGTAATCCTTGGCGAGCAGCGCCAGCCCGGCCGGCTCGCCGGGAATGCCTGCAGACAGCGGCCCGGTCAGGGCGGTGTCGCGGTTCGGGCTGCCGTCGGGCTTCAGGTAATCCTTCGGATCGACTGCCGCCGGTGCCGTCTCGCGGGCGTCGATGAACACGTTGCGGCCATCGCTGGCGCGGTGCAGCACGGCCATGAAACCGCCGCCGATGCCCGAGCTCTCCGGTTCCACCACCGACAACGTGGAAGCCACCGCCACCGCCGCATCGAACGCGTTGCCGCCCTTGCGCAACACCTCCAGGCCGGCGCGCGTGGCCAGGAAATTCGCGCTGGCGATCGCCGCATGGCCCGGCCGCTGCGCGGCGGGCGCGGCCGGCGGCGCCTGCTTCGCCGAAGCCGCCGACGCAAGGCCGGCGGTACCGCTCAGCAACAGACCCAGCGCCAGCGCGCGCCAATCGAAGGAGATGCTCATGCCACGGACTCCTTGCTCATCAGGTGTCGATACTTCAACTCAAGCTGGGCCGGCGATTCGACATGGTCGGGGTCGCCGATGATGCACTCCACCGGGCACACCTCCACGCACTGCGGCTCGTCGTGATGGCCCACGCACTCCGTGCACAGCGCCGGATCGATCACGTAGTACTCCTCGCCCAGCGAGATTGCCTGGTTGGGGCACGCCGGTACGCAGACGTCGCAATTGACGCAGGTGTCGAGGATCTTCAGCGACATGACAGCAAGCCAGGAGTGAGAAACGAGAAGTGAGAAGTGAGAGAAAGCCGCTCTCTCTCACCCCTCACTTCTCTGCACTCACTTCTACTTCATCACATTTCGACGAAGCGGAAGGTCGCGCCGGTGGGCTTCATTGCGTCGGCCACTTTCTGCTCGTCGGCCTTGTCGCCGATGAACAGCACGATCACGTCCTTGAACGAGCCGGGGGTGGCGTTCTTGAACGCGCTGACCACGAACTCGGAAGTCGCCGCGGAGCTGGGACCACCGAACGCCAGCAGGTTGCCCGGCAGCACGCCGCGGGCGACGGTGTCCTGCACACCCTGCAACTGCCGCGCGTTCTGCGCCAGCTGATCATCGGTCAGGCCGGGAGTGACCAGGTAGGCATACGGCTGCGGCGCCTTCATGCCCTGCAGGTTGGCCTGCACCAGCTGGCCGAGATAGGCGTTCCAGGCCTTGGCGTCGTTGATGTCGGTGGGCTTGGGCGCCTTCTGCACCTGTTCCTGGGCCTGCTGGTCATCGCCCTGCTTGTTGCAGGCACTCAGGCCCAGGCAAGCGCTCAGCGCGACAACCGCAATGAGAATGAGTTTACGCATGGTCATCACCTTCTGCTTCGGGTTGCTGGTTGGATGGGTTGAGCGACTTCTGCCAGCGCTGGCGCATCGCCTGTTGCACGGCCGGATGCACGAAGCCGGAGATGTCCCCGCCGAGGCGGCCGATTTCGCGCACCAGTGACGAGGAGATGAAACTGTATTCTTCGGCCGGCGTCAGGAACAAGGTTTCCGCCTGCGGGATCAGATGCCGGTTCATGCTGGCCAGTTGGAACTCGTACTCGAAATCCGACACCGCGCGCAGCCCGCGGATGATCACCCCGGCGCCCACCTGCTCGATGAAGGTCGCCAGCAGGCAATCGAAGCCGCGCACCTCCACGTTCGGCAGGTCGGCCAGCGCCAGCCGCGCCAGCGCCACGCGCTCGCCGATGCTGAAATGCGGCCCCTTGCTGGAGCTGTCCGCCACCGCCACGATCACCCGATCGAACAGCGTAGCGGCGCGCGTCACCAGGTCGGCATGGCCGTTGGTGATCGGATCGAAGGTGCCTGGGTAGATGGCCAGGCGTGGATTCCCCAGGTTTTTTCTTACGGGAGGCATGAAGTCGCCAACAACGGTGTGCCCCTTAGCTTAACTTAAGGCAACGCCGATAGAGCGCAAAGCGCACTTCGCCGGCTCGACCCTCGCGATGCACCGACCAGTTCGACGGCAGCCCGGGCACGCCGGCGCGGGGCGATTCGACGTAGATCAGCGCCTGCGCGGCCAGCCAGCCGCCCACTTCCAGTTGCCCGGCCAATGCCGCCCACAGGTCGAGCGCGAACGGCGGGTCGAGGAAAACCACATCGAAAGCCTGCGCCGGGCCGCGCAGGAAAGTCGCCGCGTCCGCGGTGGCGACCATCGCGGACGTCAGCCTGAGCCGCGCCAGATTCGCGCGCAGCGCCTGCGCCGCCTGCGCGTCGGGCTCGACGAACTGCACGCTGGCCGCGCCACGCGAATACGCCTCGATGCCCAGCGCGCCGGTGCCGGCGCACAGGTCCAGGCAGCGCGCACCGGCGATGACGGGCGCCAGCCAGTTGAACACGGTCTCGCGCACGCGCGCCGGGGTCGGCCGCAGGCCGGGCAGTTCCGGCACCAGCAGGCGCGAGTTGCGCAGGTTGCCGCCGATGATGCGCACCTGGCCGGGCGCCGGTTTTCCCCGGCCGCTCACGCGCTCAGGCCCTCAGCTTGGAGTACGGGTCGGAGTGTTAGCATGCCGCCCATTGTCTTTGAATCATCCCGGCCATGCTCAAGTTCTGGAAGAAAAAATCCGCCGAGACGGATGCCCACGGCAAGGAAGTGCCACCCGCTGCGCCGGACACGGCGGTCGATGCGGGCGTGCCGGAAGCCGCGGCATCGGGCCTGCGCGAGGCGCTCGCCGAGATGCCCTCGCCCGAAGACGCCCGCCGCGACACCGAGCGTTTCGTGGCACCGACGGAAGAACCCGCCGCCGCACCGCCGAAACGCAGCTGGCGCGAGCGACTCTCCGGCAGCGTGTTCTCGCGCAGCCTGGGCTCGCTGTTCGTGCGCAATCCGAAGCTCGACGACGACCTGCTCGACGAGCTGGAGACCGTGCTGATCACCGCCGACGCCGGCGTCGAAGCCAGCAGCGCGCTGGTCGAGAACCTGCGCAAGCGCATGCACAAGCGCGAGTTCGCCGACGCGGCGGCCTTGCTGGCAGCCTTGCGCCAGGCATTGATCGAACTGCTCAAGCCGGTCGAACAGCCGCTGGACGTGCGCGGCAGGCAGCCCTTCGTGGTGCTGGTCGTAGGCATCAACGGCGCCGGCAAGACCACCACCATCGGCAAGCTGGCCCGTCGCTGGCGCGACGACAAACAGGCGGTGATGCTGGCCGCCGGCGACACCTTCCGCGCCGCCGCGGTCGAGCAGCTCAAGACCTGGGGCGAGCGCAACGCCGTGCCGGTGATCTCGCAAGGCCAGGACGCCGATGCCGCCAGCGTGATCTTCGACGCCCTGCAGGCCGCGCGCTCGCGCCACATGGACGTGCTGATCGCCGACACCGCCGGCCGCCTGCACACCCAGGGCGGCCTGATGGACGAACTGGGCAAGATCGCCCGCGTGCTGAAGAAACTCGACACCGACGCGCCGCATGAAGTGCTGATGGTGATCGACGGCACCACCGGCCAGAACGCGGTCAACCAGGTGCGCCAGTTCCGCCAGATCGTGGGCGTCACCGGGCTGGTGGTGACCAAGCTCGACGGCACCGCCAAGGGCGGCGTGGTGTTCGCGCTGGCGCGCGAGTTCGGCCTGCCGATCCGCTTCGTGGGCTTGGGCGAAAGCGCTACCGACCTGCGCGCGTTCGAGGCCGAAGCCTTCGTCGACGGCCTGCTGCCCGCCAACCTCGGCCAGGTTCGCGACCATGGCTGACGTTGGCCGACGGGGCTGATCCGGTGTCGCGCCGACTGCGCCTGATCGCAACGGTGCTCGGCGGGGTGGTCGTGGCGGCCGCACTCGTCGTGGTGGCCGCCGTCTACCTGCTGCTGCAGCCCGACCGCTTCACCGCCATGCTGCAGAACCAGGCACGCGCCGCCGGGCTGGAGTTGAACCTCTCCAGCCCCGCCAGCCCCAGCCTGTTCCCGCGGCCGGCGCTGGACCTGCGCGGCATCACGCTCAACGCCGAAGGTGCCAGCGCGCCGATCCTGCTGGCCGCGCGCGGCCGTCTGGTGCTGCCGTGGCACACCCTGTTCGGCGGGCCCACCGTGATCTCGCAACTGGAGATCGACTCACCGCGAGTCGACCTCGATGCGCTGCAGGCGTGGATGTCCGCGCTGCCGGCGCAGACACAGCAGCCGCCGCTCGACATCCCACGCATCGACACCGGTGTGGAAATCACCCATGGCAGCCTGGTGCGCGGCAACGAAGTGCTGCTGGACAACGTCTCGATCCAGGCCGGCAGCCTGATTTCCGGACAGCCGTTTCCGCTCAGCGTCAACGCCATCGTCGCCGACAAGCCGTGGCGGTTGCATCTGTCGGCTACGCCGCGCATCGAAGGCAACGCCCTGCAACTGGACAACATCAGCCTGCACCTGTCGCAGCAAGACGCAGCGACGCTGGCACTCGACGGGCGCGCGTACTGGCACGGCGCGGCCGATGCCGCCGCCAACCTGGCCGGCAAGCTCGAGCGCACCGGCGCGGGGCAGTACGACGTATCGCTGATGCTCACCCCAGCCAACCAGGACAACCCGCTGCTGCTGGCACTGAAACTCGACGGCCCCGGCAACCACGCCGACCTGCGCCTGCCGCCACTGGCGCTGGCGCGCTGGTGGAGCCACCTGGGCGATCCGCAGTCACCGCAACTGGGCGTGCCGCCCGGCAACGGACATGCCGAGTTCGACAGCATCGACGTCGGCGGCGTGCACGTGGAGGGGTTGACCCTACAGGCCGGCGACAACGTGCCGGCGACCGCATCCAGCAGCGCGGCGCCTGCTGCCGCGACCGCGAAGTAGGCCGGGGCCAAATGGCGCTTCGACTTCGCCCGCTGCGCGGGCTACGCTCAGCGCGAATGGTTGTTGGGGTCGGGCAGGCAAGCAAGTGTTAGTCAGATCAGGGGCCATGACGAATACCGACGTGTCTGCACGCCTGCTGCGCTGGTTCGACCGGCATGGCCGCAAGGATCTGCCATGGCAGTCGGAGACCGCGCCGGGCGAGCGCGATGCCTATCGCGTGTGGCTGTCTGAAGTGATGCTGCAGCAGACCCAGGTCGCCACCGTGCTTGCCTACTTCGAGCGCTTCGTGGCCGCCCTGCCGTCCCTGCGCGATCTGGCCAATGCCGACGAGGACACCGTGCTGGCGCTGTGGTCGGGCCTGGGCTACTACCGCCGCGCGCGCTTCCTGCATCGCGCCGCACAGATCTGCGTGGCACAACACGGCGGCGAACTGCCGCGCGACTTCACCGCTCTCGCCACCCTGCCCGGCATCGGCCGCTCCACCGCCGGCGCAATCCTGGCGCAGGCGCACGGGCTACGCTTTCCCATCCTCGACGGCAACGTCAAGCGGGTGCTGACGCGCTACCACGGCATCGACGGCGATCCCGCGACCGGCGCGGTCGAGAAGCAGCTGTGGCAGCACGCCGAGGCGCATACGCCCGCACGCCGCGTGGCCGATTACACCCAGGCCATCATGGATCTGGGCGCCACTGTCTGCGTGCGCAGCAACCCGCGTTGCGACGCCTGTCCGCTGGCCGGCGATTGCGCCGCCTTGCGCGAAGGCCGCACCGCGCAACTGCCCGCGCGCAAGGCGGGCAAATCCATCCCCGTTCGCGCCACGATGATGCTGGTGTTGCGTGACGCGCAGCAGCGCATCCTGCTGGAGCGGCGCGGCCCCCACGGCGTGTGGTCAGGCCTGTGGAGCCTGCCCGAAGCCGCCGATCCCGACGCAGCCTGGCGCATCGCCAGGCAACACGCACGCATCGACGACGCGCAGGCGCTCGCGCCGTTCACCCATGTGTTCAGCCATTACCGCTTGAACGTCGAACCGCTGCTGTTCGACCAGGCCGTCGCGCGGCAGCGGATCGCCGACGACGCGCAACTGCGCTGGTGCAGCGCCACCGACCTCGACACCCTCGGCCTGCCCGCCCCCGTACGCAAACTGCTCCAGCACCTCACTACCGACGAACCCACGCCTCCGCCGTAGGAGCGCACCCTGTGCGCGATGCTTTTCATTGACATGACGAAAGGCATCGCGCACAGGGTGCGCTCCTACAAAAAGCGACGCGGGTTGCAGGGCGGGCACTGCCCGCCACCGGCGTGCCGCGGAGCTGCTCTTCCCTTCTCCCTGCGGGAGAAGGTGCCCGAAGGGCGGATGAGGGTGCGGGCGGAGCGGGGAGCTTCACGCTCGCCCCCGCACCCTCACCCCAACCCCTCTCCCGACGGGAGAGGGGCTCTATCGACTTCGGCGAATGGCTCTTCCCTTCTCCCTCCGGGAGAAGGTGCCCGAAGGGCGGATGAGGGTGCGGGCGGAGCGGGGAGCGTCACGCCCGCCCCGCACCCTCACCCCAACCCCTCTCCCGATGGGAGAGGGGCTCAATCGATTTCGGCGAATGGCTCTTCCCTTCTCCCTCCGGGAGAAGGTGCCCGAAGGGCGGATGAGGGTGCGGGCGGAGCGGGGAGCTTCACGCTCGCCCCGCACCCTCACCCCAACCCCTCTCCCGACGGGAGAGGGGCTCAATCGACTTCGGCAGAACTGTTCTTCCCTTCTCCCTCCGGGAGAAGGTGCCCAAAGGGCGGATGAGGGTGCGGGCGGAGCGGGGAGCTTCGCGCTCGCCCCCGCACCCTCACCCCAACCCCTCTCCCAGGGGGAGAGGGGCTCAATCGACTTCGGCGAATGGCTCTTCCCTTCTCCCTGCGGGAGAAGGTGCCCGAAGGGCGGATGAGGGTACGGGCGGAGCGGGGAGCTTCACGCTCGCCCCGCACCCTCACCCCAGCCCCTCTCCCGACGGGAGAGGGGCTCTATCGACTTCGGCGAATGGCTCTTCCCTTCTCCCTCCGGGAGAAGGTGCCCGAAGGGCGGATGAGGGTGCGGGCGGAGCGGGGAGCTTCACGCTCGCCCCGCACCCTCACCCCAACCCCTCTCCCAGAGGGAGAGGGGCTCAATCCTCACTTTTTATTGGTCGCCGCATCCTTCGCCGTCCACTGCTTCAGCCACGCATTCACCGTGTCGTGCCACTGCACGCTGTTGTGCGGTTTCAGCACCCAGTGGTTCTCGTCGGGGAAGTGCAGCAACTCGCTGGGAATGCCGCGGCGCTGCAGCGCGGTGAACGCGCCCAGGCCCTGGGTGTCGGGGATGCGGTAGTCCTTCGCCGAGTGCACGATCAGCATCGGCACGCGCCAGTCCTTGACGTGGTCGATCGGGTTGAACTTCTCGTAGTTCTGCGGCACCTCGTACTGCGGGCCGCCGTTCTCGCGCTCCTCGAACCACAGCTCCTCGGTGGCGTAGTACATCATCCGCGCGTCGAACACGCCGTCATGGTCGACCAGGCATTTCCACGGCTGGTTCCACACGCCGGCGATCCAGTACACCATGTAGCCGCCGTAGCTGGCGCCGAGTGCGCAGGCGCGGTCGCCATCGAGGAACTTGTACTTGTCCAGCGCGGCCTTCCAGCCCAGTTTCAGATCCTCCAGCGGCTTGCCGCCCCAGTCGCCGGAAATCGAGTCTGTGAACTTCTGGCCGTAGCCGGTGGAACCGTGGAAATTGATGGTGACCACGGCGAAACCCTGCCCGGCATAGGTCTGCGGATTCCAGCGATAGCTCCAGCTGTTGGTCATCGCACCCTGCGGGCCACCGTGGATGATGAACGCGACCGGGTAGGTCTTGCCCTTCTGGTAATCGACCGGCTTGACCACGTAGCCCTGCACGGTTTCGTTGTTCCAGCCGACGAAGTTGAAGAATTCGAAATCGCCGACCTTGGCGTTCTTCAGATCCTCTGCATTGAAATGCGTGACCTGCCGCAAGCCCCGGCCATCGGCCTTGGCCAGGTACAGATCGGCCGGTCGCTGCAAGTCATTGCGCGCCAGCAACAGCTTGCCGGCAGCCAGCGAATAGCCGCCCACCGCGCCCTGACCCGACAGGCTGCGCACCTCGCCATTGGCCGGGTCGATCGCGAACAGCGGGTGCTGACCCTCATCGTCCGCGGTGGCGTACAAGGTCTTGCCGTCGGCGGAAATCGCCAGGCCGCCGGGCGAACGATCCCAGCGCGGATCGACTTCGTGCTTCGCGCCGTTGGCCAGGTTCATCGCCATGATCGCGAAGCGATCGGCCTCGAAGCCCGGCGTTTTCATTGCCAGGTAATAAAGCGTCTTGCCGTCCGGCGAAGGCACCGGGTACGCATCCCACGCCTTGTTGTCGGCGGTGAGGTTGACCGGCGCGGCCGAGCCATCGGCACTCACGCGATAGACGTCGAAATTTGTCGACCATGGCTCGCTGGTCCCGGCGATGCGCACGTCGAAATACACGCTCTTGCCATCCGGCGCAAAGGCGAACTCGCTGGCGTCGCCGAACGGCTTGCTCGGCACGTCGCCGTCGATGCCGCGGCTCAGCAGCGTCGGCTCGGCCGGCAGCTGGCCATCGGCATTGAACGTGCCCACGAACAACTGGTTGCGCCGGCCGTCGGCCCAGGTATCCCAATGCCGCACGAACAACTTCTTGTACAAGGTGCCGCTGGCCTTGTCCTTCGCGCGCGTCTCGATGCGCTGCTCGGTGCAGGCCAGCGTGGCGCAGTCGGTGAACACCTCATAAGAGAGCAGCACCTGCTTGCCATCAGGCGCCAGCTTGTAATCGACGATGTCCAGCGGCGCATGGCTGACCTGCACCGGCGCCGCATGGCTGGCCGGGTCCGCGCCCAGGTCGACGTGCCACAACTGCGCCACATCCTTCACCGGCGCCACGAAATACAGACTCTTCCCGTCCGCCGACCAGCGCGCCGACGAGCCCTTGTCCACCACCCTCACCGGCTGCGCCCCCTTGCGCTCCAGATCCAGCACATAGATCGCGGTGACACCCTTGTTCGCCGCGTAATCCGTGCTGCGCACGCTGAACGCCGCACGGCGCCCATCCGGCGACAACTGCGGATCGCTGACCCGCTCCATCATCACCAGATCGCGCACGTTGAAGGCGTGCGAGCCTTGGGGTTTGGCGAAGGTGGTATCGACGACATCACCCGCCAGCGCGGGCGACGTCACCAACGCAAGCAACAGCGCGGCGAGCAGCGGTTTCATGGAGGTTCCTTGAGTTGTGCAGCGAAACGGCCACGGTAAGGCGCGGTCCCGCAACAGGCAAGTCTCGCGCCGGGTGGTCGAAGTCAGCGCGGCGAAGGCGTTCGCTCGGGAGTGCTCCGGAAGGGCCGGGGCAACAACCATACACCGCTGGCTCGCTTGAACAGTATCATTATTGATACTATGTTGCTCGCATGGACAAGATCACGGATCTGATCGAACGGATGCGCCAGGCCCCGAAAAACGTGGCCTATACCGACCTTTGCAAGGTCTGCGATCACCATTTCGGGAAAGCGCGGCAGGAAGGCACAAGCCATCGCGTATACAAGACGCCCTGGCATGGCGATCCCCGCGTAAACATCCAGAAAGGTGATGCCGGGAAGGCCAAGCCTTACCAGGTACGGCAAGTGTTGCAAGCAATCAAGAAGTTGGAGGACAAATGATGGACGCTCGTCACTACACCTACCGCGTCATCTGGTCTCAGGAAGATGGGGAATACGTAGGTCTGTGCGCCGAGTTCCCGAGCATGTCATGGCTGCACGGCAACCAGGCGAAGGCGCTGGCGGGCATCGTGCGCATGGTGGGTGAAACCGTCAGCGACATGGAGGCCAATGGCGAGGCACCACCAGAGCCAATAAGCACCAAGTCCTACTCAGGCAAGTTCCAGGTCCGCATCCCGCCCGAACGCCACAAGGCGCTCGCCATGCAGGCTGCCGAGCAAGGCATCAGCCTCAACCGGTATGTCACGGACAAACTTTGCGCTTGAACGAAACCTCGCACATACCATCACGCAAACCGTAGGAGCGCACCCTGTGCGCGATGCTTTCCGTCACGCCAACCAGAAGCATCGCGCACAGGGTGCGCTCCTGCAGGAAATGGCAGCACAAGGTTGAAGTAGCATCGCCGTGCACAGCTACAGCACCATCCACTGAGCCGTCGTTCACGCGATCGCCACCCGCCACCCCAGCGACTTCGAAGATTTTGCCCGCCTGATGGATCAGGACAAGCGTTGATCGAAACAGCGAAATTTGATCTGGAGGGATACCGACCCGCGCGATACATGACCCGCCACCAGATCAGTGCGAAACCGTGACCGGACGCACACCCGCTCCTCGACCTCGGTACAAAACGTGCTTGACCCTGACAACTCCCAGGGGAATCCACCAATGTCACGCCAGCGCTTGTCCGCCGGTTTCACCTTGATCGAGCTGATGATCGTCGTGGCGATCATCGCCATCCTTGCCGCCATCGCCGTCCCGGCTTATCAGGACTACCTGATCCGGGCGCAGGTCACCGAGGGCATGAGCCTGGGGGACGGAGCAAAGTCCGCGGTATGGGATTTCGTGTCCAACACAGGGCGCTTTCCACCCAACAACCAGTCCGCCGGCTTAGCCACAGATACCTCGATTACGGGCGGCTACGTTTCAAAAGTGGATGTGACGGGCGGCACAATCAAAGTGCTCTATCAAGGACCAAAAGCCAACACCCATATCAGCGGGGCCGGCCTCTACGTTCTGCTGTCTCCGACCACACATGCCGGCAGCATCACATGGGCCTGCACGGGCAGCACGGTGAGTCCGAAGTATCTGCCTAGCTCCTGCCGCAGATAGTCCCTACGGACAGGCAGGGCCGCACACAAACTGACAAAAAGCGTCACTTCCTGCCCACCAGTGACGCACCCAGCCAGTGCACCAAGCAAGTCACAATTCTCAAGCTTGTAGAGCTATCGACAGCGTTGCTTGCCGGCTTCCGTGACGACGGGCACAATCAAAGAGCCTACAGTTGTGAGGGAATACACCTGCGGCAAACGTGGCATGTATGCTGCTTGACTTTGCCGCGAGCTTCCTGGTCGTTCCGACCATGCGAATGGGGTCCGTTCCCGCCTAGGGGGATTAGGGACTGGGGCTCAGGGGGCATCACACGGTTAGCTAACTAACACAGAGGAACCACCATGAAGAAGATTCAGAAAGGCTTTACCCTGATCGAACTGATGATCGTGGTTGCGATCATCGCGATCCTCGCCGCCATCGCTATTCCGGCCTATCAGGACTATCTGATTCGCACGCAGGTGTCGGAAGGCGCGGTGCTGACCGACGGTGCCAAGACGGCCGTCGCTGAGTTCTATTCGAACCGCGGCGACCTGACCAATGCTAAGAATGCCAGTATCGGTCTGGCGCAAGCCGCAAGCATCAATGGACAGTACGTGAGCAAGGTTGACGTCGTCGGCGGTGTCATTACTGCCTCGTTCGGTGGCCCGAAGGCGAACAAGACAGCCCTGCCTAGCTCCAAGACTTTCGTGCTTTCGCCAACCACCCAGGCTGGGTCGATCAAGTGGACCTGCACCGGTTCGACGGTCGACCCGAAGTATTTGCCCACTTCGTGCCGCAAGTAATCAGCAACATACATCGCCAACCTCGAAGGGCCGCCATGCGCGGCCCTTCTCTTTTCGGGAAATACGATGCACTGTCGTTTTTTTTTCCCTTCCATGTTCCTGCTGTTAGGTTTGGGATTGACTTGGGCAGCTTACTCGCCGGGCTTGGGCGGGGGGTTTCAGTTCGACGACTTCGCCAACCTACCTGTCTTGGGTGTTACCGGCCCCACTGATAATTGGCCTGCTTTTTGGCGCTTTATCACTTCCGGAACCGCCGACCCAACAGGGCGCCCGCTGACTCTACTGACGTTTCTGCTCGATGCACAAAATTGGCCCGCCAACCCGTTCCCATTCAAGCGCACCAACCTGGCCCTGCACCTGCTCAACGGCGCTCTGTTGGCGTTGCTGCTGCGCCAACTGAGCCGCTCGGCCATCAATGCCTCAGACGGATACCACATCAATCTCGCCGCCGTCATTGGCGCAGGCATGTGGCTGCTGCATCCGCTGTTGGTCTCCACCACGCTTTATATCGTGCAGCGCGAAGCGATGCTGCCGGCAACCTTCACGCTGCTCGGTCTGATGGCGTGGCTGCACGGTCGGGACGCTATCACGCAAGGCGACGGCTGGCGTGGACTGGCATGGATCGCTGTGGGCCTGGGCGGTTGTACCGTGCTAGGCGTGCTGAGCAAGGCCAATGGCATCCTGCTGCCTGCGCTGGCCTTGGTAGTGGAATATGTTTTGCTGCGCTCAACTTCATCGCAGGAACATTCCATCACGCCGGTCGAGCTGTACCGGCAACGCATCTACCGCCGCAGCATGTGGTTGTTCGGCTGGTTGCCCACGGCGATCGTGGGTGGCTATCTGCTGGAACAGGGCTGGAGCGGCTTCACCCGCGGCATTTCATCGGTGCGCCCGTGGACCTTGGGCCAGCGGCTGTTGACCGAGCCGCGCGTGCTGCTGGATTACCTGGATCTGTTATGGCTACCACGACCGTTCACCCCGGGGCTGTTCAACGATCACATCCAGGCTTCGACTTTATGGTGGTCCCCGGCAACGACGCTGCCAGCCATGCTGACCGTCCTCGGCCTGATCGTCGGCGCATGGCTGTTGCGCCAGCGCTGGCCGGCGGCAGCAACTGCCGTGCTGTTCTATTTCGTGGGCCAGTCGCTGGAGTCCAGCACGGTAGCGCTGGAGCTGTATTTCGAGCACCGCAACTACCTGCCGGCGATGCTTATGTTCTGGCCGCTGGCGCTGTGGCTGTGTGATGTGCGCATGCCAAAACCCACCAACTCTTCCCGTCACTCCTGCGCAAGCAGGAGTCCAGCGCCTTGGCTTGAAAGAGCTTGGAGGCGCTGGGCCCCAGCTTCCGCTGGGGCGACGGCGATTTTCCGTGATTCCCCGCAAGGCAAGACGCAGCTCGCGAGCGGGCGCACCAGCAAGGCCAAACTCGCCTTGGCAGTATTGATCCTGCTTGGCTTGGCGCTGATGACTTACGCGCGCGCCAGCCTGTGGGGCAACAGCCATGACCAGGCGCTGCTGTGGGCACGGCTCAATCCCGAGTCACCGCGCGCGCAAGCCAATGCCGCCCAGGTCGAGATGACCGCCGGCCAACCCGAACGTGCAGCGCAACGCTTGCTGCCCGCCTTGGCCAAAGCACCCGACCAGGTTCAACTGGCGATCAACCTGTTCAGCGCGCAATGCATGCTGGGCGATGTGGATGAGACAACCCTTGCCGCCTCACGCCACGCACTGCGCACCACACGTGACCCCGGCGCCCTGCTGGTGAGCTGGTTCGACCAGGCGATGGGACAAGTGGCGCAGCCACCCTGCCCGCAATTGAGCTATGCCACGCTGGATGGCCTGTTGCAGGCGGCGCTGGCCAACCCCCACCTGGCCAGCAACCCGGGACGCCAGCAAGACATCCATTACCTGTTGGGTCACCTCGCCTTGCTGCAAGGTGATGCGGACACCGCATTGGCCGAGTTCAATCAAGCGCTGGACAACCAGGTACGTATTGCCGCTGCGCTGAAACAGGCCGCCATGCTGGGCGCTAGTGGATACCCTCAACAAGGTCTGGCCCATCTCGACCACCTTGCCGCGGAACCCGCGCAAAGCTATCAACCCGGATTCGGCATGCCCCGCATCCATGCTTGGGTACTGGAGCGCCAACAGTACTGGCCGAAGGAGCTGGCGCACCTGCGCGCTACACTGCGCGACGATGCCACCCAACAGGCCCGTACCACCGAATGAGCCAGATTCCCGAGCGACTGCCCGCGACATCAGACAACCGCGCCGGCTGGTGGCTACTGCTTGCCGCATTCGCGGTGACCATCGCCGTCTACTGGCCGGGCCTGTCTGGCGGCTTCCTGTTCGATGACTACCCCAACATCGTCGACAACAAGGGCGTGCAACCATCCAACGCCAGCTTCTCGTCGCTGGTGGGTGCCGCGCTTTCTTCCCCGTCCAGCGAGTTCAAGCGACCGCTGGCCTCGCTGAGCTTCGCCGCCAACTACCTGATCAGCGGCCTCGATCCGTACTGGATGAAGCTGACCAACCTGGTCATCCATCTACTGAACGGGCTGCTGGTGTTTCTGCTAGCGCGCGCCCTACTACAAGCTGATCCCGTAGGAGCCCGCTCGCGGGCGATGCCTCTCGCCGAGATCCGGGACAGTATCGCCCGTGAGCGGGCTCCTACCGGAGACATGGGCGGCAATACGGCGCGTCGTTCTGGCATCGTCGCCGTCCTGATCGCCGCCGCCTGGATGCTCCTGCCGATCAACCTCACCGGCGTACTGTACGTGGTGCAGCGCATGGAGAGCATGGCCAACCTGTTCGTGCTGCTGGGCTTGCTGGGCTACGTCGCTGGACGCCAGCAGATGATGACCGCCGCGCAGTCCGACCCGGGTGACACCTCGGCGAGTTGGTCTTCGGAAATGCGCGGCTTCGCGCTGTGCGTCGCCAGCATCGTCGCCTGCACCGGCGTGGGCGCGCTGGCCAAGGAAACGGCCGTAATGCTTCCGTTGTATGCGGTACTGATCGAATGGACGCTGTTTCGATTCCGTCGTCCGAATGGGCAGCCGGATCATCGCGTAACCGCCCTGTTCATCGTGGTCCTGCTGCTGCCACTGCTCATCGGCCTCGCGTGGCTATTGCCCCAGGTGTTCAACCCCGGCTACTGGTCCACCCGTGATTTCAACCTGCGCACGCGCCTGCTCAGCGAAGCGCGCATCGTCGCCGACTACACCCGCTGGACACTGCTGCCGACGCCGGATGCGCTGTCGTTCTATCACGACGACTTCCGCATCTCGACCGGACTGTTGGCGCCGTGGACCACGCTGGCCAGCATCGTATTTCTTGGCGCGCTGGTCGCCGCCATGGTCTGGCTGCGCAACCGCCTGCCATTGGCTGCGTTAGGCATCGGCTTGTTTCTCGGCTGCCAGTTGCTCACCGGCACCATCCTGCCGCTGGAACTGATCTACGAGCACCGCAACTACTTCGCCAGCTTCGGCCTGCTGCTGGCCGTCATGCCGCTGCTGGCCGTTCACTCAACGACCACGATGGCCTTGCCTCGGTACGCACTGCTCGCTGGCGCCATATTGTGCTGGGCCGTACTCACCGCACTCACTGCCTACGCTTGGGGAAACCCCCTGCGCCTGGCCGGGGACCTCGCGTCCCGCGCACCACTGTCGCCGCGCGCCCAGTACGAGCTGGGCCGCACCTATATCGTCTACTCGCACTACGACCCGACTTCTCCTTTCACCAAGCTGGCCTACGCACCGCTGGAGAAAGCGGCAGCACTGCCAGACGCTTCGATTCTTCCGGAGCAGGCGCTGATTTTCATGAATGCGCGCATGGGGCAGCCACTCAGGGATGCGTGGTGGGAGAGCATGATCGAGAAGCTCAAGACCCGCAAACCTGGCGTGCAGGACGAAAGCTCGCTGAGTGCGCTGACTCAATGTGCCCACGAGGGGCGCTGCAACTTGCCAAAACAGCGCATGACCGAGGCGTTTCTTGCAGCACTGTCACATCCGCACCCAAGCGCCCGACTATTGGCCACCTATGGGGACTACGCATGGAATGTGCTCGACGAGCATGCGTTGGGTTCGCGGATGCTTACGGACGCCACTACTACTGCACCAACCGAGCCCGCCTACCGCATTACCTTGGCGCGCATGTTGGCGGCCCAAGGCCGCTATACGGAAGTGGAAAAACAGATCGCGGTGCTGCAGTCACTCAATACGGGCGGCAGGCTGGAACGCGATATCGCGGGCGTGCGGGCGCTGGTGCCAAAAGAATCCGACAGGTGATCCTTCACCCACTTCAAGCCATCGATATGTCTCATGGAACTCCTACGCCACCAAATGCAATGATGAGAAGTCCCTCCGCAACAACAACTAGCCTGATAGCAACGAGAGACGTGCGCGCCCCGGGAGAGCCGCGGCAGCGTCATCGTCGCCACAGGTGTCATCGCTGCATCGAGCCACCTGATGGCATGCGACCGCATTCGCCCAAACCAACAGTGTTTTGCAACGTGCCGCAGTCCGAAGGCAGGCACCAGCGTCCGGCGTGCAATGGCACATGATTCACTTGCCGCAGAACATTCGTATTCACCGCATTCCGGCCGGCTGCATCACATCGGTGCAGAGTGAACTGCATGCGGCTTGATATCCTGCGCGGGCCGATAGCGAAAGGCACAATCCGCACCACGTTTGTGCTCGGGATGCGGCTTGTCGCACAGGCCGGCACGCTGCTGATCGTCGCACGCATGTTAGGTCCGCAGCAGTTTGGCGCGTTTGCAGGTATCGCCGCGCTGGCGGTGATTCTGGGCACGCTGTCGACCTTCGGCACACACGTTGTACTGATCGAGTTCGTGTCATTCGACCGTTTCGGTCGGCATGACATACTCGCCTACGCCGTGCCGACGACGATGATCTGCGGCGGCGTGCTGCTTGGCATTTATTTATTCATCGCATGGCTGGCATTACCTGACATCGGCATCACGACGGGTATCCTGATCGCCATCGGCGTCACGGAACTGCTGTTGCAACCGCTTTATGGCCTTCCGATCGCCGAACGGCTGGCCACGGGTCAGGTGGCGCGTTCGCAGCTGATGCACATGCTGCCGCTGGTACTTCGCCTCATCACAGCTGTCGCGTTGTTCATCTTGGGGCCAGCCAACCCGCTGGCTGCGTACGTAGCAGGCTACCTCGCAGCATCACTGGTCGCACTAGGGGGCGTGACCATCACGACACGCGACTGTTGGCCCTCCATTCGACGCTGGCGACTGCCCAATCGGCGCGAGCTGAAATATGCCGCAGGCTACGCGGCGTCGAGCTTCACCAGTAACGGTCCGGAAGAACTGGACAAGACCTTGGCCACCAAACTGCTGCCGCTTGCCTCCGCGGGGCTTTACTCTGCGGGTGCACGAGTGATTGGCGCAGTCACGCTTCCCGTTGCGGCCATGATGCTTTCTGCTATTCCGCGACTGTTCCGCGAAGGGCGTACGCAGCCGAAGCGCACCGCCCACCTGTTGCGCTGGGTCTTCGGGTCGGCTCTTGCCTATAGTCTTGTGTTGGCCAGCACCTTGTGGCTAATTGCACCCTTCTTCGGCTGGATCTTCGGCGCGAAGTACCACGGCCTCGACACCATGGTTCGATGGTTGTGTCTGGCGGTACCGGGCCTGACACTCCGTCTGGCGGTAGGCACGGTGCTTGTCACCCTGGACAAGCCGTGGCTGCGCGTCGGATATGAAATAGTCGGGCTAGTCGTGCTGGTGGTCGCGGCAGGCATCCTTGCAACAATGATCGGTGCAGCCGGCATGCCGCTGGCCCTCGCTTTGTCCGAATGGGTGATGGCTGCGATCGGAATTGGCCTGATCGCAAGCGTGAGGCGTACAGGACAGCATGACATTGACGCACAACAATCCACCTAACATAGAAGCATCAGTTCACCCCATCGGGCTTGTATATGAGTGAGTTTTCGAAATCCTATTTCGAGCATTACGAAGCGCACTACACGCGCAACGCGGACGAGTTCTTCCGACCGCTCGCCGAGGTGATGGAGTTCCGCCTCGATCGCCTTCCACGTTGGCTTCCACTCATCAACAAACAGGCACGGATCCTTGATGCCGGTTGCGCTACAGGCTACCAACTGAAGTTGCTGCATGAGGCCGGCTACACTGACCTTGCCGGGATCGACATATCACACGAGCTCACGGCCATTGCACGCAGCAAACTTCCCGACAGCGTTCCGATCCAGCAGACGGACGTATTCGAGTTTCTGGCGGCATCTCCCGAGGCCGTGTACGACGCCATACTTTTCCATCACGTCATCGAGCACATCCCGCGGGAAAGGTGCGTTGAACTATTGCGGCTGTTTCATCGCTGTCTGAGCAAGGGTGGATACCTCAGCATCAGAACCCCGAATGCCTCTTGCCTGCTCGGTGGCTACCAAGGATTTGGCGACATCACGCATGTCGTGCAGTTCAACGAGAAATCGCTGCTGCAAGTACTCGAGCTGGCCGGGTTCGACCCGGCAATGGTCAACTTCATTGCTCACAAACCCCTTTTGTTCTGGTCAGCTAAGCACCCCTTGAAAGCCACCTACAGACTGTTGAATCGTCTGCGTTGGTACATCAACCGGGCAATACACAAAGCTGTGTGCATCCTGCTTGAAATCCGCCCTGCGCCAAAGGTATCCGACCTGGAGCTGGACGCACTCGCGCGCAAAGCGCAATGAACGCCCGGCAGCGTTATCGTGCGCTTGTCGGCAGGACCAAGCGGCTAGTCGAATTCTGCATCTATTGGCTGTTTGATAACACAGTACTCGTCGGGGCGAGATATCAACCCGAATCGAACGGGCACTCGGTAGCCGTCGTGTTCACCAAGCTCATCGGCGATTACTTCATCTGGCTGCCGTACGGCCTAGCTCTCAGTAAACACCTAAGGAGTCAGGGATTCCAGGTGGTATTTGTGTGCAACACGCAGTGGCAAGAGTTGGTACAGCATCACTATACCGATGTGGCTCTCGTGCCAATCGACAGGAATCGGTTCACGAAGGCGCCCGCATACCGCGCACGAACCCTGCGCGAACTACGAACACTGTCCGTGCAGGAGGTGCTCAATCCTTGCTATCCGCGGGATGGCCTGATCGAGGACGCCATTGTCCGGGCACTCGGGAGCACCGCCACCGGCTTCGACGCCGTATTCAATGATCGGCCCTGGATCGACCGCGCAGTGAGCCGCCGACTGTACGGCCATCTGTTACCACCGTTGCCTGACGTGCACCAAGCGATACGACACACGGCGTTTCTCGACGCGGTGAGTGTCGGGGGTCCAGTCGTTGCACCGTTGCTGCGTAACATAAACGCTCCTATCGACGAACCTTTGTGCGATTATTTCGTAGTCTCTCCAGGCGCGAGTCACGCTATGAAAACCTGGCCCGCGGAGCGCTTTGTCGAAATCGCCCGCAGGGTTTTGCAAACGCACCCCGGATGGCACTGTCTGTTGATCGGTGCACCAGCGGAACACGCATGGATCGACCAAATGCAAGAGACCCTGGGGTCTCGAGCGAGCAGCGTCGCGGGACGATTGACACTGTTGCAGATGATGGAGCGGGTTCGTGGCGCGCGACTGGTGATCGGAAACGATTCGGCCGCCGCACACATTGCCGCCGCTTGCGGCGTACCCAGCCTCGCAGTGTGTGACGGCGCCGAGTTTGGTCGTTGCCAGCCTTATGACCCTGCACACAACGCCGCCGCCGCAGTCCCCGTCACGGTTATCCACCCAATGGACTGTTTCGGTTGCAACTGGAATTGCCGCTACCACGTACCGCGCGGGAAGCCGGCGCCGTGTGTCGACCTCATAACGACCGAATCGGTTTGGACTCAGCTCTCGGCGATGCTGCCGCCATAGCACCCGCTACGATGCAGGGGGCGGTGTGGCTTTCGGTGTCAAGTCCCGGTTGCAATCGCGCAAGACATCCACCGTCGCCATCCAGAATCCAGCCCATGGCCGAAGCGAACGTGATCGTACGCTGCGCACCAACGCCCGCGCCGGCAGGGAGCAACTTCGAGCCAGCAGGAACAGCACGTGTTCCAGGCGATTGCGGGCAAGCTTTCGCGCGAGCAGCCAGTGCCCGCGCACCATGTGATATTCGTAGAACAACGAGCCATTCCGTGCGCTGGTCGAAGTCGCGTGCTGGACGATGGCATCCTTCACCCAAGTTGCGCGTAACCCGCGCTGCGCCAAGCGTGCGCCCAGCATGACGTCTTCCCCGTAAAAGAAGAAGTCCTCGTCAAACAGGCCTTCATGATCGGTGTTTGCGCCAAGCAGTAGGCAACATCCGCTTGGGTATTCGACGGTTCCAGCATGCGCATGCCGCAAATACAATGCGAATGCACGTTGGTAGTAACCCATCAGCGGCCGAGTCATGTGTCGCGGACCGTCCTCGACGACGGTCGGTACCGCCAGAGGCGCATCGCACAGGCCGCCTGCCAACCGTTGCATGGCGCCTGCCGCCAATCGGGCGTCGGAATTGATCAGCAGCACAGGGCAATGCCGCTGCGAACGAATATGCCGCAGGCCGAGATTCACACCCACCGCGAACCCCAGGTTTCGTTCCGGGCTCAACCACTCCATCACGAATCCGGCTGCCTCCAAGCGTGCGATGCCCGTTGCCATTGCCGCTACCGAGCGACCGGCATCTTCGGAATTGTCCACTACAACCGCTCGCCGGACGCCTTCGGCATGTAAGGCATCAAGGCACGCCAACGTTGCTTGCGGCGTTCGAAAATGCAAAACCAACGCAACGACATCACTGCTGCTGACCACATTTCCTCCCTGGACTTGCAACGAACGCATCGCGCACGCCCCGCAGCATGTGTGAAAGCTGTGCCTTGGCATTGCGGAAAGCGAGCAGCGCGACGCCGGCAGTAATGGCGAGCTTGGCCACGGCCCAACACTTCCAGACGCGCGGTACGTACGAGCGCCGCATCAACGTTACGGCATTGCGAAACAGGTAATAGTGACGCAGCGGCGAACGTGACGGCCATACACGCCATCCAAACCACCAGAATCGCACACTGGCTTGTCCCATCCGGTGATCGAATACTGCATTCGGGATGCCCCAAAGGCCATAGCCGGCGTGCAGCACCCGAAACGACCATTCCGTGTCCAGGTGATCGATAAAAAAGGATTCATCTAGCCCCCCGAGCTGCTCGAACAGCGCGATCCGCACGAGCGTACCGCTGCCGTTGAGGTTGGTACAGGGTACTGGCTCTTCGGAATCAACTGCGGGGTACGCGCGTTTCCAGCGCCAGCGCGTGCACTGGTGAAATCCGTGCGTGAGCCTGGCCTGTGGATCACGCAATGTTGGCCCGACACAGCCGACGCGGTAACCGCCGGTTTCAAGGTCCTGAAAACCCTTCATCAGTCTCGCAACACTGTCGGGTTTCGGTTCGCTGTCCTGATCCAGCAACAACACGAATGTTGCAGGGGCAGGCATGCTTGCTGCCGCATGCACGCCGCGGTTGACTGCTGCGGCCAACCCAAGGTTGGTATCGTTGCGCAGAACCCTGATGTCCGGCCGCTGAGCGGCCAGTGCGTTGACTCGGGCGAACACATCAGGTTGCGACGCATTGTCTACGAGGAACTTTACGCAGTCGACGGGCAAAGCTCGCAACTGTGCTTCCAGCAGTGCCAAGTCGGGATTGAACGTGACCGTTACCGTCGCGAGCGTGGTGTTTTTTGTGTTCACGGAAGTCATGCTCCGCGCCAACTCCGGTGGTAAATCAAGTTCAAAATGATCCTTTGCAACGGTTTCAGCCGTTCATTGGGCACCATACCAACCTCCCCCGCAGGCATGGTTGGCAGTCGTTCAATGGCCACGGTTTCGCGCAATAACGCCGTAGCGCTGAACTCGCCATCCAGCATGCACAGCAGGCAGGATCTTCAACACTTTCGGATCGCGCGAGATCAGATCGCGCGCGGCATGAGGTAGGCGTCGAGGTCGTGGCGTTGTCATCGCGGGTTGGAGGAAGGAGTGACTGGCGTCATGGAGCGCAGATGACGCTGGAGTTGCATCCCAAACTCCGGCCATGCAAATCGACGCGCAAACTCGACGCACGATGATCTCAGGCTTTCGCGCTCGGAAATCGCGGCGATAACTGCATCGGACAGCGCCACATAGTCGCCAGGCGGCACCAGATGCCCGGAACTACCCTCGGCCACGGCATCGACGATGCCGCCGGTGGCGAACGCCACGCTTGGCAGACCATGTGCAGCGGCCTCCACCGCCACCATGCCGAAACCTTCAGGGTCGCCGGGGATACGGCGCACCGGGAATACGTGCACGTCGGATGCACGGTAGATCGCGCCGAGCTCGACATAGTCGGTGATGACGCCGAGGAACAGAAGATGCTTGCCAACGCCTGCGGCTTCGGCCACGGCCCGGATGGACTCGAGTGTTTGTGCTTCGGCATGCAGCGCCTGCCTGGGCGCGTCGCCGACGACCAGCAGCAATGTCTCCGGCCGCACGGCAATGATGCGTGGCAAAGCGTGACTGACGAACTCTCGCAGCCCTTTTCGGGTGGACAGGCGGCCGACCGACAACAGCAGAGGGCGATCGCCGAGGCGATGCGCCTGACGAAACTGCGCTGCGCTGGCACCGAGGCCAGACGATAAGCCCGATCCCCGCTCCACTTGGTCAGCGACTCCACTTGGCAAATCAACTCCGGGGTGCACGATGGCGATGCGTGCGGAATCGATCCCAACGCTGCGGCAGAGTTCGGCTGTGGCATGGCTGTTGGCAATGACTTGATCTGCGCTGCGGATCGCACGCAACCAGACGGCGCGATAGACAAGGTGTTTCACCGCTACGTCGAGGCCATGCACGTACACGCAAGTCTTCGCCCCGCACAGCCTGGCGGCAGATTGGGCAATGGGTGCGGTGAGGCCACTGCCGGCCAGCACGATGTCGGGCTTCCACGACCGAGCCTCCCGCCGAGCCAGCGCTCGGGCCTGCAGCAGGAACTTCCACAGCGGCTGCAACCGCGCCTCACGCACGATGATGCCTTCGGGGGCCATGCTGGCGGAACCTGACGGTCCGATCACTCGCACGTCCGCTGTTCTGGACAACTCATCGGCCATGTGCCAGTTGAGCCGTTCCATCCCACCGACCAGCGGTGGCAAATTGCGGGTCACCAGCAGGATACGTAGCCTTTGCGAGTCAGGCATCACGTCGATACATCAAGCCGGTGATCTGTTCGGAGACCAGCCCGATCAGGAACACGATCACGCACGCGCTCCACATCAGCATGCTGCCGTTGGTGAGCCGGCCGTAGTGGCTGTAGGTCCACGCATAGTTAGCGCACCCCAACAGGAAAAACACCCCGCTCGCCGGCACGAACAGCTTCAACGGCGAGTACAGCGTCGCGATCTTGAAGATGATCAGCAAGAAGCGGATGCCGTCCTTGAGCGGCTTGATGTGGCTCTTGCCGACGCGCTGGGCGGCCTTGATCGGGATGTAGGCGACGGCGTAGGCGCTGCGGAAGAAGGCCATGGTGCTGGTGGTGGGGTAGCTGAAGCCGTTGGGCAGCAGGTGCAGGAATTCGCGGAACTTGTCGGCGCGGACGGCGCGGAAGCCGGAGGTGAGGTCGAGCACGGGGTGGCCGGTCATCTTGGTGGCGAGCCAGTTGTACAAGGTGTTGGCGATGCCCCGGCCGACGCCGGCCTGGCTGCTCCAGTCACGGGCGCCCACCACCATGTCGTAGCCGCGGTTCAACTGGTCGAGCAGGCGGGCGACGTCGGCCGGGTCGTGTTGGCCGTCGCCGTCCATGAATACGAGGATGTCGCCGCTGGCGGCGCGGGTGCCGCGCTTGATTGCCGCGCCGTTGCCCATCGAATACGGCGAGGACAGGCATTGCACGCCGTGGCTTTCGCAGATGCTGCGGGTGTCGTCGGTGGAGCCGTCGTCGACCACGATGATCTCGGCCTGCGGCTGCGCCGCGCGCAGTTGCGGCAGCAATGCCGCCAGCGCGGGCGCCTCGTTCTTGGCAGGCAGGATGATGCTGAGCTGGTTCAAGATCGGGCTCCCCTGGAAAGGGGGATCATAGCGTGAAGGCTGGTGGGGAGTGGCGCGTGGCTGGGCTCAATCGGCGCCCACGGTGTCCAGCCCCGACAGCCTTCCTCTTCGTCATTCCGGCGAAGGCAGGGATCCAGTGCCTCGGCAACCGTATGAAGGCACTGGATTCCAGCGTTCGCTGGAATGACGAGCAAAGGCTCGATCAGAGCATCCCTAACCAGAAGCCACGGCGAACACGATGCCTCACTGCATGACTGAAGTGCGATTCCTGCCTTCGCAGGAATGACGAGAGGGAGAGTTCTTCGCCGGAATGACGGAGGGGAGTTTTTCGCAGGGATGACGGGAGGGGACAAGTGGGTTGCCAGGTTGCGCATGGAGAGCAGGAACAAGATCGATGGCTCGTCGTATGCGAGAGTCGACCAAAGGTCGTATGCGAAAGTCGACCAAAGGGTGTTTAGGTGTTATGGTGTTGATACACCAAAGCACATCAGTGAATGAAATGAATCGGCTCACCATCACCCTCAGCGCAAACCGCTATCGCGCACTCAAGGAGGCCTCCGCGTCTCGCGGCAAGTCGATCGGCCAGTTGATCGATGAGAGCCTGGAGTTCTACGGCGTCAAGACGAAGGATGAGGCTTCCGACATCGTGCGGCGTGCCCGCGCGCGCAGCGGTCTGACCGGGGAACAAGCCATGGAGCTGGCGAACAAGCAGGTTCGCCAGTCACGCGCCAAATGAGCGGCGCCATCATTGTCGACACCAACGTCGTGGTGGCCGGGTTGCTGACCTCGCGTGAGGATTCCCCGGTAGCACGCGTGCTGGACGGCATGCTGGCAGCAGCATTTCCCTTCGTTATTTCCGAGCCCCTGTTGGCCGAGTACGCTGCCGTGCTCGAGCGACCGGCTCTGCGCAAGCTGCATGGCCTGTCCACGGGCGAGATCGAAACCCTGATGCTCACCTTGGCCGCGCACGCCATCGTGTTGATCCCGGCAGCAACGCAACCTGCGCCTGATCCGGGCGACCAGCATCTGTGGGAACTGCTCGCTGCGCATGCGGATACGCGATTGGTCACCGGGGACAAGCTGTTGATGGGCGGGCACGGTTACGCTTCACGCGTGATGACTGCGCAGGAGTTCGTGCAGGAACTCGACGCGACGCCGCCGCCAAAGCGTACGTCGAGGCGTTGACATCGAGGCCGATCATTTGCCCGCCGCAGCCGCAGCGATCGCGGCCTTCATCTGCTCGACCGTCACGCTCTGGCGTGGCTTGCCGAAAATGCCCTTGAGCGCACTCACCGGCCGCTTTGCGGCCACAATCTCGTACCGGCCCCACTCGATCTCCACGAACTCGATGCGATCGCCTGTATGCACCTGCATCGCCTTTCGCACGGCGGCGGGGATGGTGATCCGGCCCTTGCTTGCGACGATGGACGTTGGCATGGCTGACTCCTTGGTTCCTTATCGCAATATCGCAACCTCATTAGCGACGAAGCTCAATCAATGGAGTCCGTTCGCGCTGAGCGTAGCTTGCGACAGCAAGCGCACGCGGGGAGTGGCCATGGATGGCCGCTCCCCGCGTCGGCCCTGCGAGCCTACGCTCAGAGCCTGCCCCGGACTTGATCCGGGGGCGAACGACTGAGGGAGTTGGATAACCCCCAAGTACGTGCCGTTCGAGCCAGGAGCCAACCACGGATATCCCGGACGGCAGGATGGCGCGATCCGTGCTTACGCTTGGAGAAAGCCGCCTTTGCGCCTTGGCGGCGAACGGACTATCCAGCTTGTGCGCCGCGTCACCGTGCCGGCCTTCCGGGTACGCAGGCAAAGGATGACCTGAGCGCCAGACTGCGGTAGATTCAACCACATACGGGGAAAGGGTCACGTAAGTTATGTCATCGCAACCGCAACCGTCGCTAGCAGGCCTGTCCGGCATGGCGCGTCGCCTGGTGTCCGAAGGGCTGCTGCCCGAGGATGACGTTCGCAAGGCCATGGCCGACAGCACGCAGCGCAAGGTGTCGCTGGGCGCGTGGTTGCTGGATCACAACCTGGTCGAGAACGCGCAGCTGACGCGGGTGCTGTCGCTCGAATTCGGCATGCCGATGATGGACGTGACCTCGCTCAACCCGGCGACGATGCCGCTGGACCTGATCAGCGAACCACTGATGACCAAGCATCAGGCGCTGCCGCTGTTCCGTCGCGGCAAGCGGTTGTTCGTGGGCATCGCCGACCCGACCCAGTCGCACGCGCTGGACGAGATCAAGTTCCACTCCAACTGCCTGGTGGAGCCGATCCTGGTCGAGCGCAGCTCGCTGCAGCGGACGATCGAAAACCTGCAGAATTCCATGCGCGACACCATGCCGGACATGGATACCGGCGAGTTCGACGAGCTCGACCTGGAGGTGGGCAGCGACGAGGCCGAATCCACCGGCATCGACGCCAACACGGCGGATGACGCGCCGGTGGTGAAGTTCGTCAACAAGATCCTGGTCGACGCGATCCGGCGCGGCGCCTCGGACATCCACTTCGAGCCGTTCGAAACCCAGTACCGGGTGCGCCTGCGCATGGACGGCATGTTGAAGGCCGTGGCCAGCCCGCCGCTGAAGATGGCCAACCGCATCTCCTCGCGCCTGAAGGTGATGGCGCAGCTGGACATCGCCGAAAAGCGCGTGCCGCAGGACGGCCGCATCAAGCTCAATCTGTCCAAGACCCGCGCGATCGACTTCCGCGTCAGCTCGCTGCCGACGCTGTTCGGCGAGAAGATCGTGCTGCGTATCCTGGACGGCTCGGCGGCCAGGATCGGCATCGAGAAACTGGGTTACGAGCCGGAGCAGCAGAAGCTCTACATCGACGCGATCCACAAGCCCTACGGCATGGTGCTGGTCACCGGCCCCACCGGCTCGGGCAAGACGGTGTCGCTGTACACCGGCCTGAACATGCTCAACACCAACGAGCGCAACATCTCCACGGTGGAGGACCCGGTCGAAATCCGCGTCGAGGGCATCAACCAGGTGCAGCAGAACGCCAAGCGCGGCATGACCTTCGCCAGCGCGCTGCGCTCGTTCCTGCGCCAGGATCCGGACGTGATCATGGTCGGCGAAATCCGCGACCTGGAAACCGCCGAGATCGCGATCAAGGCGGCGCAGACCGGCCACATGGTGCTGTCCACCCTGCACACCAACGATGCCGCGCAGACCATCGCGCGTCTGATGAACATGGGCATCGCGCCCTACAACATCACCTCGTCGGTGACCCTGATCATCGCCCAGCGCCTGGCCCGGCGCCTGCACGAGTGCAAGAAGCCGATCGAGCTGCCGCCGAAGGTGCTGCTGGATGCCGGCTTCAGCCAGGCCGACATCGACGCCGGTCTGACCATCTACCAGGCCGTGGGCTGCGACAGCTGCAACGAGGGCTACAAGGGCCGCGTGGGCATCTACCAGGTGATGCCGATGCTGGAGGAGATCCAGAAGATCATCCTGCAGGGCGGCAATGCGCTGCAGATCGCCGAGGCAGCCAAGGCCGCCGGGGTCAACGACCTGCGCGCCTCGGCCCTGCTCAAGGTAAAGCAGGGGCTGACCAGCCTGACCGAGATCGACCGGGTGACCAAGGAATGACAACCTGTTTGGCCTCACGCTGCAGAACTTGCGCAAGGCGCCACGGTTTGCCGCTTTGAAAATGACCTAAGCTGTATTAGTGACTTGCCAGCCGGCCCGCGCGCCGGCTTCGAGATCGAATCATCGGGGGAAGATGCGCATGGCCACGGCTACCGCAACGGCAAAAGCAAGGGCAGACAAGACGCGTGCGCTCGGCGCCCAGCGGTCCGAAGTCAGCCAGCTGACCACTTACGAATGGGTGGCGCTGGACAAGCGCGGCAAGCGCATGAAGGGCGACATGCCCGCCAAGAACGCCTCGCTGGTCAAGGCCGAATTGCGTCGCCAGGGGATGAACCCGCAGACCGTGCGGGAACGCGCCAAGCCGCTGTTCGGTGCCTCCGGCAGCACGATCAAGCCGGGCGACGTGGCCATCTTCAGCCGCCAGATCGCCACCATGATGGCCTCCGGCGTGCCGATGGTGCAGTCCTTCGACATCATCGCCGACGGCCAGAAGAACGTCCGCTTCAAGAATGTCCTGCTCGACATCAAGCAGAACATCGAGGGCGGCGCCTCCCTGCACGAGGCGCTGGGCCGCTATCCCGTGCAGTTCGACGAGCTGTACTGCAACCTGGTGCACGCCGGCGAGACCTCGGGCGTGCTGGACACCGTGCTCGACACGGTGGCCACCTACAAGGAACGCACCGAGGCGATCAAGAAGAAGATCAAGAAGGCGCTGTTCTACCCGATGATGGTGCTGGCGGTGGTGTTCATCGTCATCCTGATCATGCTGCTGTTCGTGGTGCCGGTGTTCGCCAAGACCTTCCAGGACGCCGGGGCGCAGTTGCCGGCGCCGACCCAGTTCCTGGTCAACGCCTCGGAGTTCATGCAGGGCTACTGGTACATCGTGGTGGGCATCATCGTCGGCGCCATCGCCGGCATCATCATCGGCAAGAAGCGCTCGCCGAAGTTCGCCCACTTCCTGGATCGCGTCGCGCTGAAGCTGCCGGTGATGGGCGACATCGTGCGCAACTCCGCGATCGCCCGCTTCGCCCGCACGCTGGGCGTCACCTTCCGCGCCGGTGTACCGCTGGTGGAGGCGCTGGATGCGGTGGCCGGCGCCACCGGCAGCATCGTCTACGGCGATGCCGTGCGGCAGATGCGCGACGACATCTCGGTCGGCCACCAGTTGCAGCTGGCCATGAAGCAGACCGGCCTGTTCCCCAACATGGTGGTGCAGATGACCGGCATCGGCGAGGAATCCGGCTCGCTGGACAGCATGCTGTTCAAGGTCGCCGAGTTCTACGAGGAAGAGGTCAGCAACGCGGTGGATACCCTCTCCACCTTGCTCGAACCGCTCATCATGGTCGTCCTCGGCACCCTGGTCGGCGGCATCGTGATCGCCCTGTACCTGCCGATCTTCAAGCTCGCCGGCACGTTCTAGAGCAACCGCAAAAACCAAATCAAGAGCCGGCGGGCCGTGCCCGCCCTACAATGGCCTCACGCTTCGTAGGGCGGGCATTGCCCGCCGTTTTTATTTGCACGAGCGCACCGTACCCCTATGCCGTGCCCCTGCCGGGACTCTGAAACACAAGGCCAGCGCATGCCCGAACTCCCCCTCTCCGCCTGGATCGCCCTCACCGCCGTGCTCGGCCTGCTGGTGGGCAGTTTTCTCAACGTGGTGATCCTGCGGCTGCCCGAACGTATGGCCGCGCACTGGCGCCGCGAGGCGCGCGAGGTGCTGGAGCTGCCGGCGGACGACGCGCCGCTGCCGCCGGGCATCGTGCGCGAGCCTTCGCACTGCCCGCACTGCAAACATCCGCTGTCGGCGGCCGACAACATCCCGCTGTTCGGCTGGCTGCTGCTGCGCGGGCGCTGCCGCTACTGCAAGGCGAAGATCTCGATCCAGTATCCGCTGGTGGAATTGTGCAGCGGCGTGCTGAGCGCGCTGGTGGTGTGGAAGTTCGGGCCCTCGTGGGCGGCGCTGGCGGGGCTGGTGTTCACCTGGGTGTTGATCGCCGCGGCCGGCATCGACTTCCGCACACAGCTGCTGCCCGACCAGTTGACCCTGCCGCTGCTGTGGCTGGGTATGCTGCTGTCGCTTATCCCGCTGTTCGCCAGCGCGCCGTCGGCAATCATCGGCGCGGCGATCGGCTACCTGAGCCTGTGGAGCATCTACTGGGCTTTCAAGCTGCTCACCGGCAAGGAAGGCATGGGCCACGGCGATTTCAAGCTGCTGGCCGCACTGGGCGCGTGGATGGGGCCGGTGGCCCTGTTGCCGGTGGTCCTGCTGTCCTCCCTGATCGGCGCCCTGGTTGGCGGTGCCCTGATCACGTTGCGCAGACACGAACGCGAGATCCCGATGCCGTTCGGCCCCTTCCTCGCCGCGGCCGGCTGGGTGTGGTTCATGGCCGGACCGCAACTGCTGCAGGGCTACATGCACTTCACCGGCTTGCGATGAGCGGCAAGCCGCCCACTCTCGTGGTGGCGATGACCGGCGGCGTGGCCGCCGGCAAGGGTGCGGTGACGCGACGCTTCGAGGCGCTGGGCGTGCCGGTGCATGATGCGGACGTGGCAGCCCGTGAGGTCATTGCGCCGGGTTCCGATGGACTGGCCGAGGTGGTCACCGCATTCGGCCCCGAAGTCCTTGCGCCGGACGGCCAACTGGATCGCCCGGCCATGCGCCGGTGGGTCTTCGCCGATCCCGCCGCACGACGCACGCTGGAAGCGATCATCCATCCGCGTGTGCGCAGCTGGTTGCGCGAGCGCGCGCTGGCCGACAGCACACCGTATTGCCTGCTGGCGATTCCCTTGCTGGCAGAGAACTTCGCGCCCTACCGCTGGGTCGACCGCGTGCTGGTGATCGACGTGCCCGAGTCCGTGCAACTGACCCGCCTGATCGCCCGCGACGGCATCGACGAGGCCCTGGCCCGGCGCATGATCGCCCAGCAAGCCACCCGCGCCGACCGCCTCGCCCTCGCCGACGACGTGATCGACAACAGCGGCGACGAAAGCGCGCTGGACGCCGCCGTCGCCGCCTTGCACCAGCGCTACCTCATGCTGGCATTGTAGGAGCGCACCCTGTGCGCGATGCTCTTCGTCACGTGACGGAAAGCATCGCGCACAGGGTGCGCTCCTACATTGGTTGCGTCAGAGCCAGGCGGCGCCCCAGTACGGGTAATCGAGCGGATGCGAAACGATGCCGGCACGGAGCGGATTGGCAATGATGTAGCGGGCCGCCCCGCGAAGGTTCTCATCTTGTCGCAGCGCGTGATCGTGATAGCCGCGCGCCCAGACCCTGGCCTCGCCGTCCTCGCGCGACACGGCCTTTGCGGAAAGCGCCTTGAAGCGGTTCATCACTACAGGCAGGCCCTCTTGATCGCCTAACTGAAGCAGCCCGTGCCAGTGATCGGGCATCAGCACCCAAGCATGCACACGAGCGTCGCCCCAGGTTCTTCGCTCGATCATCAATCGCGCGACGGCGCGCGCACGGATCGGGGATTCGAACCATCGCCGACGAGCAGCAGTGGCTGTCGTCACCAGGTAAAAATGATGCGGCAAGGAAATTCGGCCTTGTCGCAACGCTTGATGTCCGGGACCCTTTGCCATCGACAGACAATGACGCACGCCCACCCCGGAAGCAGCAGTCGGCCCCCGCCGCCACCTGTAGGAGCGCACCCTGTGCGCGATGGCTCTATTGCCGGCCCGGGTGAGAGAGATCGCGCACAAGGTGCGCTCCTACAAAGGCGCGCGGAATCCCCGCAGCGCAGCCAGGATCACCCGGTCCGCGGGCGCCAGGATCATGGGGTCGACGCTTGCCGGCAGCATCCATTGCAGCGCCTGGGCTTCGAGCGAACGGGGTTCGCAGCGCCACGACAGGACGCGCCAGGCGTCGAGCAGCAGCTCGCGTTCGTCGTATTGCCACGGCACGCGGATCAGGGGCTCGGCGTGCTGCAGGTCGATGCCGAGCTCCTCCCGCAGTTCGCGTGCCAGCGCCGTCAGCGGTGTCTCGCCGGCTTCGAGCTTGCCTCCGGGGAACTCCCAAAAACCTGCCAGGTGCTTGCCGGCCGGGCGTTGTGCCAGCAGCACGCGGCCGGTGGCGTCCAGCAGCAAACCGGCCATCACGTGCATGGCCGTCGTCGGCATCACGCGTTGCGCAGGTACTCGACCATGTCGAAGTCGTAGGCGTGCTCGGCGTCGGCCTTGTGGTGCACGCGCGAGACCTCGGTCCAGTCGGTGAAATGGATGCCGGGAAAGAAGGTGTCGGCGCCGTCGATGGCCGCGCTGACCCAGGTCAGGTACATCCGGCGCGCATTGGGCAGGGCCTGGGCAAACACCATGCCGCCGCCGATCACCATCAGTCCGGTATTGCTGCAGCGGGCCTGCGCCTCCTCGATCGAACGCACGGTGATCTGGCCGGGAAACGGCGCCTCGTGGCGTCGGCTGAGCACCATGTTGACCCGATCCGGCAGTGCGCGGCCGATCGAGACGGCGGTGTTGTAGCCCATAAGCACGTTCTTGCCGACGGTCAGTTGCTTGAACCAGCGCAGATCGTCCGGCAGGTGCCATGGCAGGTGGCCCTTGCGGCCGATCGCGAAGTTTTCATCGAGTGCGGCAATGAGCGAGATGGCCATGGGGAATCCTTGCAATGGTGATCATCGGATAAGCGCGCCACGCGGGCGCCGCCAGACGTCCGGAATCTTAGCAGGCCACGTCGCGCGCGGAATCAGACCGCCACCGCGGCCTTGATCGCCGGATGCGATTGGTAGCCTTCGATCACGAAGTCCTCGTAACGGAAATCGAACACCGAGCGCACCGCAGGATTGAGCACCAACTGCGGCGGCGGCAGCGGCTCGCGGCTCAGCTGCAATCGCGCCTGCTCGACATGGTTGTCGTACAGATGGGCGTCGCCCAGCGTGTGCACGAAATCACCCACGGCCAGGCCGCAGACCTGCGCGATCATGTGCGTGAGCAACGCGTAACTGGCGATGTTGAACGGCACGCCGAGAAAGATGTCGCCCGAACGCTGGTACAGCTGACAGCTGAGCTTGCCGCCAGCCACGTAGAACTGGAACAGCGTGTGGCACGGCATCAGCGCCATCTTCGGCAGCTCGCCCACGTTCCAGGCGCTGACGATCAGGCGCCGCGAATCGGGGTTGCGCTTTATCTCGTCCACCACCCAGGAAATCTGATCGATCGCGCCGCCGTCGATGGTCGGCCACGCACGCCACTGCCGGCCGTAGACCGGGCCGAGGTCGCCGTTGGCGTCGGCCCACTCGTCCCAGATGCGCACACCGTGCTCCTTGAGATAGGCGATGTTGGTGTCGCCGCGCAGGAACCAGATCAGCTCGTGCACGATCGACTTGATGTGCAGCTTCTTGGTGGTGACCAGCGGAAAACCCTGCGCAAGGTCGAAGCGCATCTGCCAGCCGAACACGCTGCGCGTGCCGGTGCCGGTGCGGTCGGCCTTCGGGGTGCCGTGGTCGAGGACGTGGCGGAGCAGGTCGAGGTAGGCGCGCATCAGCCTAGTATAGGTAGGAGCGCACCTTGTGCGCGATGCTCTTCGGGGAACGGCGCAAGAGCATCGCGCACAGGGTGCGCTCCTGCAGGGGGCGCGGCTAGACTCGGGCTTTCTACCCGGAGATGGCACATGGCAGCGTGGTTTTTCAGCTACGGCAAGAACAGCGAACGCATCGGTCCGCTCGATGACGCGGCCGCCGCGGCGCAGGCCCGGCGCCAGCCGGACGGCTATTGCTGGCGCGAGGGTTTCACCGAGTGGAAGGCGATCCGCAGCGTGGCCGAACTGGGCGCGGCGATGGGCCCGCCGCCGGTGCCGGCGACGCTGGGCAGCGGGCGCGCCGACGAGATCGACTACACGATCGTGGGCACGGACATGCAGTTCGTCGAGATCGAACTCGATCCCGGTGAAAGCGCGATCGCCGAGGCCGGCGCGCTGATGTACAAGGAGGCCGGCGTGCAGATGGATACCGTGTTCGGCGACGGCTCCAGCGGCGGCCAGAGCGGCGGCGGTCTGATGGACAAGCTGCTCTCCGCCGGCAAGCGCGTGATCACCGGCGAGAGCCTGTTCACCACGGTGTTCACCCACCGCGGCCAGGGCAAGGCCAAGGTCGCCTTCGCCGCGCCCTACCCCGGCACCGTGCTGGCGATGAAACTCGCCGACCACGGCGGCCGGCTGATCTGCCAGAAGGACGCCTTCCTGGCCGGCGCGCGCGGCGTGCAACTGGGCATCTTCTTCCAGCGCAAGATCCTCACCGGCCTGTTCGGCGGCGAGGGCTTCATCATGCAGAAGCTCGAAGGCGACGGCTGGGTATTCGTGCACGCCGGCGGCACCATGATCAAGCGCGAACTCGCTGCTGGCGAACGGCTGGACGTGGACACCGGCTGCGTGGTGGCTTTCCATGACACGGTGGACATGGACGTGAAGGCGGTCGGCGGCATCAAGAGCATGCTGTTCGGCGGCGAGGGCGTATTCCTGGCCACGCTGACCGGCCCGGGTACGGTGTGGCTGCAATCGCTGCCCTTCTCGCGCCTCGCCGGCCGCATGCTGGCCGCGGCACCGCAGGGCGGCGGGCAACGCCGCGGCGAAGGCTCGATCCTCGGCGGCCTCGGCGACATCCTGGGCGGCGACCGCAACTTTTGATCACAGTAGGGCGGGCACTGCCCGCCGGCTTTGCGCGAAGGAGCCGGCGGGCAGTGCCCGCCCTACGAGGGATTGGCCACCGGCAACGTGGGCGCTCGGCGCGACATCGCGATCAACACCAGCCCGACCGCGATCAGCGGCAGCGACTGCATCTGTCCCATCGTCACCCAGTCGGTGCCGAACAGATAGCCCAACTGCGCGTCCGGCACGCGCACGAACTCCACCGCGAAGCGGAACACGCCGTACAGCAGCGCGAACAGACCCGACACCAGATAACGTGGCCGCGGCTTCATCGATACCAGCCACAGCACCACAAACATCACCACGCCTTCCAGGCACAGCTCGTAGAGCTGCGAGGGGTGACGGGTCAGTCCGCCATACTGCTGCAACTGCGGCAGCCAGGCCGGATGCGCCGTGGCCCAGGCGACGTCCTCGGCCTGTGCGCTCGGGAAAATCATCGCCCACGCATGATGTGCGGGTTTGCCCCACAGCTCGCCGTTGATGAAGTTGCCCAGCCGTCCCAGGCCCAGCCCGAGCGGTACCAGCGGCGCCACGAAATCCACCGTGTCGAAGAAGTGCAAGCCGTTGCGCCGCGACCACCACCAGCCCGCGGCGAGCACGCCGAGCAGGCCGCCGTGGAAGCTCATGCCGCCATCCCACACCTTGAACAGCACCAGCGGCTCGCGCCAGATCCAGCCGATGCCGCCCTCGTAATAGAACAACATGTACCAGATCCGCCCGCCCACGATCACGCCCAGCATGCCGTAGAACAACAGGTCGCCCAGCGCATCGCGGCTCACCGGCAATCGCCCGCGGCGACGTCGGTACTCGCCCAGCACGGCGACGAAGAAGAACCCCAGCAGATACATCAATCCGTACCAGTGCACCTGCACCGGGCCCACGTGAAAGGCAACCGGATCGAATTGGGCGACAAAAGGCTGCGACATGCGGGGGACGCCGATCGGACAAAGGGCAAGTGTAGCGGCCTGGAGGAGATTGGAGGAGGCGAGGTCGCCAGCAGCGTGGCGTGCGAAGCCCCTCTCCCTTCGGGAGAGGGGTGGGGGTGAGGGTACGGGGTGACGATGGCGTTGTGCGCTCTGCCCGCACCCTCACCCCTACCCCTACCCCTCTCCCGGAGGGAGAGGGGTTCCTTCGACAAGCTCCGCGCCTCGCCGAATCCCCAATCCCAGCTAAAGCAACACCGGCCGATCCGGCAGCTCGTCGGGATTGGCCTTGTCGTGGGCGGGGAAGTGCTGCAGCAGTAGCGCGTGGGTGGCGGCGATGCCGCCCAGGCTGCCTTCGCGCCACTCGCCGTTGGCGTAGTGGTTGCGCATGGTGGCGCAAATGGCTGTCCACGCTGCCGGCTCCACGTGCGCGGCAATGCCGCGGTCGGCGACGATCTCGATGCGGTGCTCGGCCAGCAACACGTACAGCAGCACGCCGGTATTTTGCTCGGTATCCCACACGCTCAGCTGGCTGAACAGCTGGCGTGCGCGGGTGGCCGCGTCGAGCCCGCCCAGCACAGCCAGCGGATGCAGCCGCGATTCGATCGCCACGCGCACCTCGCCGTGGTGCGTGCGCTCGCCGGCGGCGATGGCGGCCGTGATCTCGTCCAGCACGCTGGCAGGAAAACGTCGATGCAGCTGGAACCAGCCCCCGAACGTGTTTGCCAGCACTCGTTGCGTGCGCGTCATGTCACCAGCTCCCCGAGGCACCGCCGCCGCCGAAGCTGCCGCCGCCTCCGCTGAAACCGCCGCCGCCGAAACCACCACCGCCAAACCCGCCGCCACCACCAAAGCCGCCGAAGCCGCCCCAGCCGCCGCCGCCGATCGAGCGCCCGCCGCCGGAAGGCAGCAGCATCACGATGCCACCCACCACCGCGCCGAGCACGCCGGCGCCGACGGAGACCAGCAGCCACAGCAGGCCGCCGATGATCGCGCTACCTACCGGCACCCGCACCAGCGCATGCGCCCGGCCCAGCATGCCGCGCAGGAAGATCGCGACGAACAACGCGATCATCAACATGCCCTGCAAGCCGGGTCCGCGATCCTCGCGCGGCGCGCCTTCCACCGGCGGCGGCAATGGTTCGCCGTCGATCAGCTGGGTCAGCGCGCCGACGGCGTCGTGAATGCCGCCGAAATAGTCGCCCGTGCGGAATTTCGGCGCGATGTACTCGCGGATGATGCGGGCGTTGGCGGCGTCGGGGATCGCGCCTTCCAGGCCGTAGCCGACCTCGATGCGCACGCGCCGGTCGTTCTTGGCGACGAGCAGCAGCACGCCGTCATCGGTGCCCTTGCGGCCGATCTTGTTGGCTTCGGCGACCGCCAGCGAATACTCCTCGATCGGCTGCTCGCCGGTGCTGTCCACCATCAGCACCACCAGTTGCGCACCCTTGGCCTTCTCCAGCGCGACCAGCTGCGCGTCGAGCTGATCGACCTGGGCCGCGCTGAGCGTGCCGGTGAGATCGGTGACGTGCCGCGCCAGTTGCGGCACCGCCGTCGCCGCCTGCAGCGCCGCCGGCAGGCACAGCAGCAAGGCCAGCAGCGGCAGCAGACGGCGGATCACTTCAGTGCGCCGAGGCCGCGGGCGCCGGCGCGCCGGTCCCGAAATCCACCTTGGGCGCGGTGGAGATGGCCTTCTCGTTGTCCACGCTGAAGTTCGGCTTGACCTTGTAGCCGAACATCCTGGCGGTCAGGTTGTTGGGGAAGGTGCGGATCATCGCGTTGTACTGCTGCACCGCCTGCACGTAGCGGTTGCGCGCCACGGTGACGCGGTTCTCGGTGCCTTCGAGCTGCGCCTGCAGGTTCTGGAACAGGCCATCGGCCTTGAGCTGCGGGTAGTTCTCGCTGACCACCATCAGCCGTGACAGCGCGCTGCCCAGCTCGCCCTGGGCGGCCTGGAACTGCTGCAGCTTCTGCGGATCGTCGATGGTGTCGGCGTTGACCTGCAGGCTACCCACCTTGGCGCGCGCCTCGGTGACCTCGGTGAACACCTTCTCCTCGTGCTGGGCGTAGCCCTTGACCGTGTTGACCAGGTTCGGCACCAGGTCGGCGCGGCGCTGGTACTGGTTCAGCACCTCGGACCAGGCGGCCTTGACCGCCTCGTCCTGGCGCTGCATGGCGTTGTAGCCACAGCCGGACACCAACCCGACCAGCAGCAGAATCATCAGGGTACGCAGGATCTTCATGGCATCGCTCCCGATCGGACGGACGTGCATTGCAGCATCCGGCCTGCGCCAACGCAATCGGCGCGAGCTTTTGCTCGTCATTCCAGCGAAGGCTGGAATCCAGCGCCTTCAAACAGTTGCCAAGGCGCTGGCTCCCGGCTTTTGCCGGGATGGCGGCTGTCAAACCTCCCTAGAGCCAGCGTGGGCCCAGGATCAGGCCCCAGCTCAGCGCCACCAGCACCAGCAGCACGAACACCGCCGCCGAGCCCATGTCCTTGGCGCGGCCGGCCAGCTCGTTGAACTCGGGGCTGACCTTGTCCACCACCGCCTCGATCGCCGAATTGAGCAGTTCCGCCGACAGCACCAGCAGCGGCCCCAGCACCAGCAGGAGCTTTTCCACGCCGCCCTCGCCCAGCCACAGGCCGAGCGGAATCAGCACCACCACCAGCATCGCCTCCAGCCGGAACGAGGCCTCGTGGCGCCAGGCGGCGCGCAGCCCCTTCATCGACCAGCGGAACGCGTTCCAGACCTGGCGCGGACCCCGGAAACCCTCGGCCGGCATGCGACGCCTCCGCTCAGGCCGACGCCGGCGACGCGACGCCGGTGCGGGAGGAAACGTGGACGCGTGCGGTCCGGAGAAAGCTTGCCTGGGGCATGGCGAACGGGCTCCTGTCGCACGCGGAACGCGGGCACGCCATGATGCCACAGTCGTTCCTGCAGCCCATCGCTCGCCGAAAGGCCAAGCACGCAGCGCGCGAATTGTCATGCGGCGGTGCAGCTATGACCTTTGGGGGGATGCGCTACGCTTGCCCGGTTGTGATCCGTTCAGGGTCCAGCGGCACCGGTGGTTGTACGCCCGCCACCAGGATTCGAACCAATGCCCGGGAAAAACATGGCCAACCAGAACCCAGCCGTCTCGCAGACGAAGTCCTTCAGCACCGTCTTCCTGATCGAAATGTGGGAGCGCTTCGGCTACTACGGTATGCAGGCGCTCATCGTCTATTACATGGTCCAGCGCCTGGGCTTCCCCGACGAGCAGGCCAACCTGGTGTGGAGCGCGGCGGCGGCGCTGATCTACGTGGCGCCGGCGATCGGCGGCTGGGTAGGCGACAAGATCCTCGGCACGCGGCGCACCATGCTGCTGGGCGCCACCATCCTGGCGGTGGGCTACGCGCTGATGGCGGTGCCCACCGAAAGCGTCTCGTTCCTGTATTCCGCGCTGGGCGTGATCGTGGTCGGCAACGGCCTGTTCAAGCCGAACGCCGGCAACCTGGTGCGCAAGATCTACGAAGGCGACGATTCCAGGATCGACAGCGCCTTCACCATCTACTACATGGCGGTGAACATCGGCTCGACCTTCTCGATGCTGCTCACCCCGTGGATCAAGGATTACGTCAACCTGCACTACGGCAACGAGCTGGGCTGGCACGCGGCGTTCGCGGTGTGCGCCTTCGGCCTGCTGGTGGGCCTGGCCAACTACCTGGTGATGCGCCAGACGCTGGGCCATGTCGGCTCGCCGCCGGACGACAAGCCCGTGCACGTGGGCAAGCTGCTGGCCGTGCTCGCGGTGGGCGTGCTGACCGTGTTCGCCTCGGCCTACGTGCTGGCCCACGAAGAGGTGGCGCGCATCTTCGTCTACGTCGCCGCCGCGGTGGTACTGGGCATCTTCGCCTGGCTGATCGGCACCAGCGAGCGCTCCGAGCGCGCCGGCCTGATCGCCGCACTGGTGCTCACCGTGCAGACGGTGTTCTTCTTCATCTTCTACCAGCAGATGTCGACCTCGCTGAACCTGTTCGCACTGCGCAACGTGAACCCGAGTTTCGACGTGTTCGGCTTCCACCTGTGGAACTGGGCGCCGGCACAGTTCCAGTCGTTCAACCCGATCTGGATCTTCATCCTGAGCCCGATCCTGGCGATGATCTACAACGCCGCCGGGCGCGGCGGCAAGGACATCTCCATCGCCACCAAGTTCGCGCTGGGCTTTGCCGCGGTGGCGCTGGGCTTCTTCATCTACAGCTGGGCCGCGCATTTCGCGGTGGACGGCAAGACCAGCTCGTGGGTGATGGTGTGGGGCTACGGTGCCTCGTCGCTGGGCGAGCTGCTGGTCAGCGGCCTGGGTCTGGCGATGATCGCGCGCTATGTGCCCGAACGCATGGGCGGTTTCATGATGGGCGCGTACTTCGTCGCCTCGGGCGTGTCGCAGTACCTGGGCGGCATCGTGGCCAATTTCGCCAGCATCCCGGAGAACCTCACCGATCCGCTGCAGACCATGCCGATCTACACCAGCCTGTTCAACAAGCTCGGCTGGGCCGGCATCGCCTGCACCGTGATCGCGCTGGCCGTGCTGCCGCTGATGCGCAAGCTGTCGGCACAGCATCACGCGCACAACACCAAGGCGCCGCTGCCGACGATCGGTTCGGAGCAGTAAGCTCGACGACCAGGCGACCCGCCGTCCCGGCGGGTCGCGACGCCGGGCAACCATTCACCCGCCATGCCACAGCACATCGTCATCCGACGGGTAGGACCCCATGCACTGACCCGCTCGCTGGCGTGGCTGCGACTGTGCGCGATCGCCGGCCAGAGCACGGCGGTGCTGGTGTGCGCCTGGTGGCTGGACCTGCAGATCCCGCTGCTGCCCCTGCTGCTGGGCATCGGTGTACTGGCGGTGTTCGCGGTGTTCGCCGCGTGGCGGCTGGCGCAGCCGCAGCCATTGCGCGAATGGGAGGCGGTTGGTCACATCGCCTTCGACACGCTGGTGCTGGGTTATCTGCTGTATTTCACCGGCGGCGCCAGCAACCCGTTCATCACCCTGCTGCTGGTGCCGATCGCGCTCACCGCGGCGGCGCTGCCGGGGCGCGCGGTGCTGGCGGTAGCTGCCCTGGTCGGCGTGGCCTACGTGGTCCTGCTGTTCTCGCACGTGCCGCTGCCGCTGCCGCCGGATGGCCGCGCGCCCGGGCGGTTCTCGCTGCACGTGGCGGGGATGGGCGTGAACTTCGTGATCATGGCGTTGCTGCTGAGCTTCTTCATCAGCCGCCTGGCGCGGGTGCTGCGCGATCAGCACAAGGAAGTGCAGCGCGTGCGCGAACGTGCGCTGCGTGGTGAGGGTATCCTGGCCATCGCCACCCAGGCCGCCGGCGCCGCCCACGAGCTCAACACGCCGCTGTCGACCATGCGCACCCTGCTGCCGGAACTGCGCCGCGAGCACGCCGGCGACCCGCTGCTGGACGAGGATCTGGCGCTGCTGGAGGAGCAGGTGGACCGCTGCCGCACGATCCTGCGCGAGATGATTGCCTTCGGCAAGACGCAGTTGTCGCAGGAGCCCGAGCGCATGCGCGTGGACAAGTTCATCCACGGCTGCCTGGAGCGCTTCCAGTTGTTGCGGCCGGAAGCGGAGCTTGCGCTGGGCCTCGACGAGACGCTGGCCGCGCTGGTGCTGCGCACGCCGGCCGGGCTGCGCCATGCGCTGATCAACCTGCTCAACAATGCCGCCGACGCCTCGGCGGCCAACGGTTCCAATGCGGTATCGCTGCGCATCACCCGCGACGATCGCTGGCTGGAGCTGAGCGTGTCCGACCGCGGCCCGGGTTTCGACACCGCCGACGAACTGACCCGGCTCGGCTACTCGCGCAAGCAGAGCGGGCTCGGCATCGGCCTGGCGCTGGCCGAGGCCACCGCCGAGCGCCTGAGCGGCGAACTGGTGGCCCGCAACGTCGAACAGGGCGCCGAGGTGTGCCTGCGGCTGCCGTTGGCGGTGATCGCCGAGCCGGCCGACACCGAGCGCTGAATAGCCGGGCGTGCAACCGGCGCCGCTTCCGGCAAGAATGGACGCTTGTCCGAGTTGAAGGAAGCCGATCCATGACCGAGTCGCCCCTCGCCGAGCCAGTGCGCCCCCTGCTGCTGGTCGACGACGATGCCACGTTCCTGCGCGTGCTGGCACGCGCGTTGAGTTCACGTGGCTTCGAGGTCATCACCGCCAGCAACTTCGACGAGGCCCGTGCGCTGACCCGCCGCCATCGCCCGCGCTACTGCGTGCTGGACCTGAAACTCGGCGAGGAGAACGGCCTGCGGCTGATCCCCGAGCTGCACACCCTGGTGCCCGACCTGCGCGTGCTGCTGCTGACCGGCTACGCCTCGATCGCCACCGCGGTGGAGGCGATCAAGCGCGGCGCCCACGACTACCTCGCCAAGCCGGTGGACGCCGACGCGGTGGTGCGCGCGCTGCTCGACGGCGACGCCGCCGCACCCGAGGACAACGAGCCGCCCGACGCCCCCGAGCAGCCGCTGGCCCTGCGCCGGCTCGAATGGGAGCACATCCAGCGCGTGCTCACCGAATGCGACGGCAACATCTCCGAAACCGCGCGCCGGCTCGGCATGCACCGGCGCACGCTGCAGCGCAAGCTGAGCAAGCACCCGGTGCGGGAGCGGCCGGGCGAAGAGGGGTAGAGCTGAGGAGTGAGAGAAGTCGCGCGCGCCAGGCGCCGGTCCTGCTCGTCATCCCGGCGAAAGTCCACTGCTCTTCCTCACTCCTCACTTTCCGCCCCAAGGCACCTTTGCGGCCGCCACGCATCTCATGGGCACGTTACGCCGCGACATCGCGCCACCTGTTCCTTCACGGCGACGCTGTTAGGCTTTCCGCTGTCCTTTCCGGAGCAAGCATGCACGCTCGTTCTGCCATCGCAGCGCGGTTCGCCCTGAGTGCGGGCATCGGCGGTGTCGGGCTGGCGCGCAGCGCGGGCGGCTCATGCATCGGTTCGCGCTGACGCCCCACGGCTATCGCCGCCGGCACGCTCAACTGCAGCGCGTGCCGGCAGTGCTGGCTTTTGTGGCGATGCTGTTGCTGCTGGTGATGCCGACCGCCGGCCGGCTGCTCGGCGTGCTCACCGCTGGCAGTTACGGCATGCCGCACGCCATGGCGATGTCCGGCCACGCGGCGGCAACCATGCCGGAACACCCGGCGGCGGTCACCCACGAAGCTGCCGCGCACCACGCCGCTCATCCGGCGCTGCCGGGCGGCAACGGCCAGCACCCCGACAACGGCGCCTGCTTGTACTGCCCGCTGCTGGGCAGCATGCTGGTGGCGCTGGCACTGTACGTGGCGCTGCTGGCGGCCATGCCGGCGCAGCGCCCGATGGGCGCAGCACGGCGCTCCGCGTATGCCGCGGGACCATTCCACGGTCTGGGCGCACGCGGGCCGCCCGTTCCACTCTGAAAAGCACGGCTACGACTGCGTGCAACTGCGGTTGCGCGCGCCAACTTTTTCGGAGTTTCCCATGTCGAAGTTTTTTCGCGCGACGCCGCGTGCGTCGCGGCTTGCCATCGCCATGGCGCTCGCCGGGCTGCTGCCCGTTGCCAGCGCCGAAACCACCCCTGCCGACAGCCCGGCGCCGCAAGCTGCCGCCGACCACGCCCATGCACACCCGGTGGTGACCCTGGGCGCGGTGTACGTGATCGGGACCAGCGGCGACGACCCGCAGGCCGGCATCCGCAAGACGCCCGGCAGCATCTACGCCACCAGCGGCGCCAGCCTGCACGGTCGCGCGGTCAACAACCTTGGCGACGCGTTGCGTTACGTGCCGGGCGTGATGGCCGACAGCAACGCCGGCGGCGACAATCTCACCCTGTCTGTGCGTGGCTCCAATCTCAACTCGCTGGCATACGACAACGCCGGCGTGGCACTGTTCCAGGATGGCCTGCCGGTCTCCGCCGCCGACGGCAACAATCACAACCGCATGCTCGACCCGAACACGGCCAGCAGCATCGTAGTCGCCAGCGGCGCCAACGCGCTGACCTATGGCGCCAGCACGCTGGGAGGTGCGATCGACGTCATTTCCCGCACCGCGCTCAACAGCGACCCGCGCGTGGTGTCGCTCACCGGAGGCAGCCACGGCAACGCCCAAGCCACACTGAGCGTGGGCGGCGTCGCCGGCGATTACGACGGCATGCTCACGGTGGACGCCAAGCACTACGACGGCTATCGCCGCCAGAGTCGGCAGAACCGCGACAGCGTGTACGCCAACGGCGGCTGGCAAGCCACCGAGAACCTCGAACTGCGCGCGTATGCCACGTACATCAACAATCGCCAACAGCTGGCGGGCGCGCTCGCCCGCGAGCAGTTCCATGCCGACCCGTGGCAAGCCAATCCGGCGTACGCCATGGGCAACCACCAGGTGAACGTCACCACCGCGCGCCTCGCGTTCAAGGGCATCTGGAACCTCACTGACGACAGTTCGCTCGAATTCGGCGTGTCGAACGAAGCGCAACGGCTGTATCACCCCATCGTCGACGTCTACGTGCCGGGCGGCCCGGCGCCGGATGCGCCGCTGATCGACGTCTTCAGCCTGCTCATCAACACCACTCAGCGCACCACCGGCAGCATGCTGCGTTACCACCTGCACGCCGGCAACCACGATTTCGTGTTCGGCACAAACCTGGTGGAAACCACCAACCGTGGCGGCCATTACGCCAACCTCGTCGGTACCCGCGGCAAGCTGCAGGCACTGGTGAACAAGCGCACCACCGGCGCCAATCTGTTTGCCCTCGACCGCTGGCAGTTCGCCCCGGCATGGACTTTGGTGTACGGCGCGCAAGGCACCTCCACGCGCCTGGTCGACCGCCAGATCGACCACTTCGATACGGGCAACCGCACTGCGCGCAACCAGTCGAACCGCTTCCGCGCACTCAACCCACGCATCGGACTGATCCACCAGTTCACGCCGCAGAGCGAGATCTACGCCAGCGTCAGCCGGCTGTACCAATCGCCCAACACCTTCGATCTCGACAACGCGCGCATGGATCTCGGCCCGAGCGCGAGCCTCAAGGCCACCCGTGGCGAGAGCTACGAGCTGGGCGTACGCGGCGCCAGTGCCAGGCACGCCGCCATGCGCTGGCACTGGAACCTGTCGGGCTATGTCGAGCGCCTGCGCAACGAAGTGTTCTCGGTGGAGGACCCGAACGCGCCCGGCATCAGCCTCACCGCCAACATTCCGCACACCGTGCATGCCGGCGTCGAAGCACAGGCCGGCGTGAGTCTGCCGTTCGCCAATGGCAGCCATCTCGACCCGCTGGTCAGCGCAAGCTGGAACGACTTCGCGTTCGACCACGATCCGCACTACGGCAACCACCGCCTGCCGTCGGCGCCACGCTACGCGCTGCACGCGGAGCTGATCTGGCACACCCCGGGTGGCTACTACCTCGGCCCCACGTTCGACGCCATCGGCGCGCGCTACGCCGATTTCGCCAACAGCTACCGGGTCGGCAGCCATGCCTTGTTCGGCGTGCGCGGCGGCTGGCGGCACGGCCCCTGGGAACTCTTCGCCGAAGCCGACAACCTCGCCAACCGTCGCTATGCCGCCAGCCTGAGCGTGTTCGACCGGGTCACCGCCCATGACGGCGTGTTGAACCCCGGCGCGCCACGCTCGGCATATGTCGGCGCGCGCTTCCACTATTGAACGGGGACATCCAGAGATGATCACATCGAGATTCCGCCACGCCCGGGCGTTGTGCTGGGCGCTGGTTTTGGGGCTACTGCCGCTTGCCGCCAGCGGCCATGACATGAAGATGGACATGGCCGGCGAGCCGGCGCTCGGCGCCAGCGCGGCGATCGACGCGCACGGTGGGCTGTGGCTGGTCAGTGAGCGCGGCGGGCACGTGCTGCTGCAGCACGCGGCCGATCCCGGTACGCCGCTGGGCACACCGGTGATGGTGAACGCCAAACCGGAAGCGGTCTACGCCACCGGCGAAAACCGGCCGAAGATCGCCTTCGGCCCGGACGAAGCGATCTACGTGCAATGGACGGAGAAACCCGCCGCCGGTTGGGTCGGTGACGTGCGCTTCGCGCGTTCCGGCGATGGCGGCAAGACCTTCTCGGCGCCGATCACGGTCAACCACGACACCGCGCCGGCGACACGCGGTTTCGATTCGCTCGCAGTGGCCGGCAATGGCGACATCGTGTCGGCATGGATCGATGGCCGCGACAGCGCCGCGGCAAAAGCCGCCGGCAAGCCGTATGCGGGCTTTGCGTTCTACTACACGCGCTCGACCGATGGCGGTCGCCGCTTTGCCCCCGAGCGCAAACTGATGGACCACAGTTGCGAGTGCTGCCGCACCACGCTCGCGCGCAAGGCAGATGGCGGCATCACCGCATTCTTCCGCGCCATCTACGGCGACAACATCCGCGACCATGCCTTTGCCGTGCTGCCGGCCGGCGACGCCGCCGCACACGCCGAACGCGCCACCTTCAGCCAGTGGCAGGTGGCCGCTTGCCCCGATCATGGGCCGGGCCTGGCGATCGACGCTCACGGGGTGCGCCACGCCGTGTGGTACGAGGCGAAAGACGGGCCGACGATCTGGTACGGCCAGCTCGATCCTGGCCACGCGCCCCGGCATGTGCTGAAAATCGGCGGGCCGGGCGCGAGCCACGCCGATGTCGCCGTGCACGGCAACACAGTGTGGCTCACTTGGAATCAGGTGGATGCCGACGGCTACACGCTCATGTTGCGCCGCTCGGACGACGGCGGACTGCATTTCGCCGCGCCGCGAGGCATCGCCACTTCCGCGCACGCCGTGGGTTCGCCGCAGCTCCTGTTGCGTGGCAGCCATGCGTTCGTTGCCTGGAACACGACCGACGGCTTCAAGCTCGTCGATACGGAGGCACATTGATGCGTCGCCGGATTTTTCTCGCCCTGCTCACGCTCGCCATGCCCGCGCTGGCACAAGCGCCCCCGCTGCAACCGCTGGCCGCCAGCGACATCCCGGCACTGCTCAAGCCGCCGGCGCACGGTACGCGCATCATTGCGATCTGGGCGCTGGATTGCGTCTACTGCGAAGCCAACATGCGGACCCTGACCAACGTGGTGGAGGCGCACCCTGATCGCTACCAGCTCGTGACCGTGGCCACCGACCGCTACGCGCTGCACACGCAGATCGCGGCGCGGCTGGCCGCGATGCACATGGGCGGCTATCCGGCCCGCGCATACGCCGAAGCCTCGCCCGAGCGCCTCAACTTCCTGCTCAACCCGAAGTGGGGTGGCGAGACACCGCGCACCGAACTGATCCGCGCCGATGGCAGCCGCCTCGGCATCAGCGGCGAGCTGACCCCCGCGCAGATGCGCATGCTCCCGTAGGGCGGCAACGCCCGCCGATCCTTCCATGCACGCTGGCAAAGATCGGCGGGCAGTGCCCACCCTGCGAGTCAGGGTTGCCCGGTGCTGTCGGCCGGGGCCGGCTCGGGGATTTCCGTGGTGCCGTCGTCCTCGTCGCCGTAGATTGCCACGTGCGGCACGCCGTCGGCGCCGATCCAGCCGCGATACATGCCGTCGGTGTTGAACGGGATCGCGATGTGACCTTCCGCATCCAGCGCGATCGCGCCGCCGTTGCCTCCCATCGACGGGATCTGCTGGTTGATCACCTCGGCGGCGGCACGTTTCAGCGGCACGCGCATCTGGGTCACTTTCATGCAGATCTGGTGGGCGGCCACGGTGCGGATGTAGAACTCGCCCCAGCCCGTGCCGGAAACCGCGCAACCCTCGTTGGCGTAGGTACCGGCGCCGATGATCGGCGAGTCGCCGATGCGGCCCCAGCGCTTGTCGGTCATGCCGCCGGTGGAGGTGCCGGCCGCCAGGCGGCCTTGCGCGTCCAGCGCCACGGCGCCCACCGTGCCGAAATGTTTGGCCGTCTCGACGTCCGCATGCGGCTGCTTGTCCGCGTCTTCCTTCAGCGCCTGCTGCAACTGCTGCCAGCGCGCATCGGTGCGGAAGTACGCGGCATCGACCAGGGTGATGCCCTGTTCCTTCGCGAACGCCTCGGCACCGGCGCCGGACAGCATCACGTGCGGCGAATGCTCCATCACCGCGCGCGCCAGCAGGATCGGATTCTTCACGTGCTCGACCCCAGCCACTGCACCGGCGCGCAAGGTGTCGCCATCCATGATCGCCGCATCCAGCTCGTTCTTCCCGTCATGGGTGAACACCGCGCCCTTGCCCGCGTTGAAGTGCGGATCATCCTCCAGCACGGTGATCGCGGCAGTCACCGCATCCAGCGCATTGCCGCCGGCCTTCAGCCGGGCATGGCCGTCCTGCAGCGCCTGGATCATCGCCGCACGCACCGCCTGCTCCTTCGCCGGCGTCATGTCACGCACGACCACGCCGGCGCCACCGTGGATGACCAGCACGGGCGAAACGGCGGCGTGGCTCATGGCGGTGATTCCGAGGGCGGCGAGGGCAAGGAGCAGGTGGTGCGGCTTCACGTAGGCATTCTCCCGGACAACGGCACGAGTATACCGGGGCCTTCCCGGTCACTTGGGTGTGAAGCGCACCTGCCTGCCATCCAGCACCAGCTTCATGCCGGCAAGATCGGCCACCCGCTGCAGCGCCGTACCCGCTGGCATGCCGTCGAACGACAGACTGACCGGGCCGTGGCCCAGCGCATCCGGATTGACCAGCGTCCAGCCGGCTTTCGCCGCTATCGATTCCGCCACGGCGCGTACCGAGCCGTTCGTGACGTGCTCGACAATCTTGACCGGAGAGGCTTCGGCCAGCACTCGCGCCGGACAGCCGGCTTGCGACGTGACGTCGACGGCATATTGCTTGCCGTCGCCTCCAACGCCCGCAGCGTGAAGCGTTTGACCAAGTGCACCACGCAGCTGGTTGTGTGCAAGCGGCGCAGCGCCGGCATTGCCTACGGCCAGGTCGATGCGTACTTGTCCATCGCCAGCGGGCACAGCGGTCGCTTCCACCTGCAAAGCACCCACGCTTGCCATGGCGGCCTTGCCCGGCGTCACGCACAACGCGAGGGCCGTGCTCTCCGCATGACGCTTGCGGCCATCGTCGGTAGAAAGTTCGACTTGCACATCCAGCTGATATTCCGGCCCCTGAACCTGCCAGGCCGCATGATCTGCGTGGACTTTCCAGGCGGCGCGTTCTCCTGGCGGCGCACTGGCCGCATAAACCGAACCAGCAACAACGAGGGCGGTGGCGAAGCCGACGGCCATCCCGGCGACTCGACGTCGGCGATTCGGTAAAGGCAATTTCAACATGGCAATACGCTCCGTGAGTGGATGGCGAGGGGACCACGTGCAACCCACCGGCAACGCAAACATGGCCGGCTGGGTCTTCAACATCGCATTCGCATAACTGCGCCGCCGTGCACCGTGTTCGCGCAACACGGCGGCATCGCAGGCCAGCTCCTGGTCGTGGCGCAACGCGCCGAGCGCCCACCACCCCAGCGGATGGAACCAGAAGATCGCCGCGACGATTTGCGCAAGCAGGCACCACCAGCCATCGCCACGGCGCGCATGGGTGGTCTCGTGGACGAGGATCAGCGCCTGTTCGGTGCTGTCGTAGCGATGCTCGAAATCGGCGGGCAGCACGATGCGGCTGCGCCACGCCCCGACCAGTGCCGGACCGACATCCGTGCCGGTGGCGCGCAGTACCGGCCACCGCGAGCGCAATCCCGTCACCAGCGTGGCACCGCGCAAACGGACGCGATAGCGCGACTGCGCGAATGCGGCCAGCAGCAGGCTGCCCGCCGCACCCACCAGCCACAGCAGCGCGGCACAGGTGCGCCAGTCGACCGTATTTGCCACCACGGTGTACGCGGGCAGCGAGGCTGTCGCCGCGGTGATCGTCGTCACCACGGCAGGCAGCACGACGACCGGCGTCAACGCCGCATGCGGCAACTGGCTCGCCAGCATCGCCAGCGGCGGCAGCAGCCACAGCTGGAACGCGCGTTCGGTGCCGAACAGATGCCGGCATGGCTTGCGCGATGCGGCCACCACCAGCACGGCGGCGGTGAAGGCGAGTAGCAGCAGCCAGCCGCGACCGATCAGCTCAATGCTGTTCATCGTCGAGCTCCTTCAACAGCTTGCGCAGTTCGGCGATGTCCTTCTTCGACAGCTTGCGCTGCTCGGAAAAGTGCGCCACCAGCGGCGCCACGCGGCCGCCGAACAGGCGGTCGAGCAGGCCCTTGCTCTCCTGCTGCACGTATTGCTCGCGCGCCAGCAGCGGCGTGTACAGGTAGCGGCGGCCGTCGCGTTCGGCATGCACGGCCTTCTTCTTCAGCAGGCGGTTGAGCAGGGATTTCACCGTGCCCTCCTGCCAGCCCTGCGCTGGCCCCACTTCGGCAAGGATTTCCTCGGCCGTGCGCGGTGCTTCGCGCCAGAGCACGTCCATCACTACCGCTTCGGCTTCGCTGATCGCCATGAGTCACCGTTTACGCGTGTAAGTGAAATGATGTTTACACGCGTAATTGATCGCGTCAAGTCCCTGGCCGAGGTTTCTGAGACCTTCGTACAAGGCCGGCCGGCGCCATTCCGTCGTATCCTTGGCAGCTGACTCTCCTTGAGGAAGGCACGCAATGGACAAGGTTTATCCGAGCGCGGCGAAAGCCCTTGACGGCCTGTTGTTCGACGGCATGACGATCGCCGCCGGCGGCTTCGGCCTGTGCGGCATCCCCGAAAACCTGATCGGCGGCCTGCTGCAGGCCGGCACCAGGGACCTGACCATCGTCGGCAACAACGCCGGCGTGGACGATTTCGGCATGGGCCCGCTGCTCAAGACCCACCAGGTCAAGCGCGTGTATGCCTCCTACGTGGGCGAGAACAAGGAATTCGAGCGGCAGACGCTGGCCGGCGAACTGGAGCTGCACCTCACCCCGCAGGGCACGCTGGCCGAGAAGCTGCGCGCCGGCGGCGCCGGCATCCCCGGTTTCTACACGCGCACCGCGTTCGGCACCAAGCTGGCCGAGGGCAAGGAGACCAAGGTCTTCAACGGCAAGGAATACGTGCTGGAGGAATCCATCACCGCCGACCTTTCCATCGTCAAGGCGTGGAAGGGCGACGCGATGGGCAACCTGGTGTTCCGCGAGACGGCACGCAACTTCAACCCGATGATCGCCACCTGCGGCAAGGTGTGCGTGGCCGAGGTGGAGCACCTGGTGCCGGTGGGCGAGCTGGATCCGAACAACGTTCACGTGCCGGGCATCTACGTCGACCGCATCGTGCAGGGCGAGAAGTACGAGAAGCGGATCGAGATCCGCACCCTCGCCGGCGCCAACACCGGCAAGGAAAACCCCACGCGCACCGCGATGGCGCAGCGCGCCGCGAAAGAACTGCGCGACGGCTACTACGTGAACCTCGGCATCGGCATCCCCACCCTGGTCGCCAACCACATCCCGGCCGGCGTGAACGTGGTGCTGCAGTCGGAGAACGGCCTGCTCGGCATCGGCCCGTTCCCCACCGAAGATCAGGTCGACCCCGACCTGATCAACGCCGGCAAGCAGACCATCACCACCCTGCCCGGCTCGGCGTTCTTCTCCAGCGCCGATTCCTTCGCGATGATCCGCGGCGGCCACATCGACCTGTCGATCCTGGGCGGCATGGAGGTTTCGGCCACCGGCGACCTCGCCAACTGGATGATCCCCGGCAAGATGGTCAAGGGCCCGGGCGGCGCGATGGACCTGGTCAGCGGCGTGCGCCGCGTGGTGGTGCTGATGGAGCACACCTCGAAGGACGGCGCGCCGAAGATCAAGCAGCAGTGCGAGCTGCCGATCACCGGCAAGGAGTGCGTGGACCTGGTCATCACCGACCTGTGCGTGTTCTCGGTGGAGAAAGGCAAGGGCCTGACCCTGATCGAGCTCAACGAGGGCGTGAGCCTGGACGACGTGAAGGCAAAGACCGGCTGCGTATTCGCGGTGGCGCCGTCACTGCAGGCGGGCTGACTCCTGCACGGTGGGCGTCCCCGCCCAGGCGTAGGGCGGGCACCGCCCGCCAGTTCTTTCGGTTCCGGGGCAAAACGGCGGGCAGTGCCCGCCCTACGGGGTGCGTTCCGACGGGGCGCGTTCCGAGGTGGCGCCCACCGGCAATGCGTCCGGGAAACGGATGCGCGCGATGCTTTCGCCCCCCGCGTGCGTCTGCAGCTCCAGCGGCCAGCCGAAACGGTCGCTGATCTGTCGCGCAATCGCCAGCTCGAAACCGTGGCGATCGGCACCCGAGGCGTCCTGCCCGGCGTCGGCGGCGTCCCCCGCTGGGGCCTGATGGCGCACGCTCACCATGCCGGGCTCCACGCTCACCACCACGCTTCCGCGCACTGCCTGCTGGCAGGCATTGCGCAGCAGTTGCCAGCACAGCACCGAGAACACCCGCGGCGAGCTGTCCAGCGCGAAGGCCACCGGTTGTTCCAGGCGCAACTCGATCAGTTTGCCGCAGAGCATCTCGCGCGCGGCCTGCAGCTCGCCCTGCAGCACGTCATTCACCACGAAGCGCTCGGTGTCCACTGGCGTGCCGGCGTCGCGCGCAAGCACCAGCAGCGCTTCGACCAGCATCTCCAGCTCGCGCGACGCGCGCTTGATCCGGTGCACCGAGCGCACGCCGAAATCGCTCAGGCCCTGCTCGTCGGCCAGCATGTCGACCGACATGCTGATCACCGTCAGCGGGCTGCGCAGCTCATGGCTGGCATCGCGGGTGAAGTTGCGCTCGCGCTCGCCGTATCCGGCGATGCGGGTGGCGAAGCCGTGCAGGCCGTGCGCCAGCGAAGCCACATCCGCGTCGGTGTGGCGCGACAGGCGTTGCGGGTGGAACGCCTCGGGGTCGGGCTTGGCGTCGTTCCAGCCGGCCATCAGCCGGGCCAGCGCGCGGATCTGCACCCACTCGTGCTGCGTGGCCAGGCAGGCCAGCACCGTGGTGATGAAGATCAGCACGATCACCGCTTCCCACGGCGCAACATCGAAAATACCCATGGCGGCGATGATCAACAGCGCCACGAACTGCAGGCCGAACACCCAGGCGATGCGTCGCTTGAAGGCCCCCGTGCGGAATGTGCTGGCATTCGACACTGTGCTGTTCATCGCCCTCGCCGTCATGCGGGCTGCTGTACCGACGCCAACTCCGATTCCAGGTCAGCCAGGCGGTAGCCAGCGGAATGGATGGTGTGTAGCAAAGGTCGCGCGAAAGGTTTGTCGATGACGCGGCGCAGGTTGTACAGGTGCGAGCGCAGCGTGTCCGAATCGGGCAGCGTGTCGCCCCAGATCTCGCGTTCGATGTCGCGTCGGCTGACCACGCGTGGCGATTCGCGCATCAGGATCGCCAGCAGCTTCAGGCCGATCGGCGACACCACCAGATCCTGACCTTCGCGGGTCAGCCGCAGCGTGGCGGTGTCCAGCGTCATGTCGCCCACGGTGAGCACTTCGGTGGAAACCTGCCGGCGGTCGCGGCGGATCAGCGCACGCAACCGCGCTTCGAGCTCGCGCACCTCGAACGGCTTGACCAGGTAGTCGTCGGCACCGGCCTCCAGGCCCACCAGCTTGTCCTCCAGCGTGTCGCGTGCGGTGAGCATCAGCACCGGGGTGGATTTCTTCGCCTCCTTGCGCAGCTTGCGGCACAGCTCCAGGCCGTCCAGCCCGGGCAGCATGAGGTCGAGCACGATCACGTCGTAGCTGTTGGACACCGCCAGGTGCAGCCCGCTGACGCCGTCAGCGGCGTAGTCGACGGAATACCCCCGCATCTCGAGGAATTCACCCACCATTTCGGCGATCTGGCGGTTGTCTTCCACCAGCAGGATCAGGCCCGCTTGCTCGTCTTGCGTCGTCATGTCGCGCCTCCAAATGGTCCGATTTCACATTTGTGAAGGTATACCCGGGCGCGCTGTGATGACGGCGTGAACGCCTGCGGCACCGTTCAGTGGGGGTTGGCCGCCTGCAGCAGCGGTTGCAGCACGTTCCACACGTTGTCCAGCACGCGCGGCTCGGCGGCGGCCACCGGGTGCAGGCCGTCGTCCTGCATCAGGTCGGGATCCAGTGCGACGCCGTCGAGCAGGAACGGCAGCAGCGCGACCTTCCGCTGGCGCGCCAGGTCGGCGTAGATCGCGCGCAACCCGTCGCGGTACTGCGGGCCGTAGTTCACCGGCAGTTCGATGCCCAGCAGCAGCACGCGCGCCTTGTGCTGCTGCGCCAGTTCGATCATCGCCGCCAGGTTGGCGCGCAGATCGGCCAGCGGCAGGCCGCGCAAGCCGTCGTTGGCGCCCAGTTCGATCACCAGTACCGCCGGCTGGTAGGTCTGCAGCAAGGCGGGCAGGCGGTGGCGGCCGCTCAGCGAGGTTTCGCCGCTGATGCTGGCATTGACCGCGCGCCACTTCGGCACCATCTTGCCCAGACGGACATCCAGCAGATGCACCCAGCCGGCTTCGACCGGAATGTTGTGCGCGGCGGACAGCGAGTCGCCCAGCACCAGGACGGTCTTCGGCGCGGCCGCGTGGGCGACGCCGAAACCGCAGAGCAGAACCAGCAACCACAGGCATCGCCGCATGAATGATTCTTCCCGTCCCGTCCTCGAAGCCCGTGATGTTAGCAAGTCGGTCAACGGCCCCGAGGGGCGGCTCGACATCCTCGACGGCGTGGACCTGCGCGTGATGCCCGGCGAGAGCTTCGCCATCGTCGGCGCCTCCGGTTCGGGCAAGACCACCCTGCTCGGCCTGCTGGCCGGGCTGGACACGCCCGATCGCGGCCATATCGCGCTGGACGGCCACGCGCTGCAGGAGCTGGACGAAGAGGCGCGCGCCGAGTTGCGGCGGCGGCTGGTCGGCTTCGTGTTCCAGTCGTTCCACCTGCTGCCCGCGCTCACCGCGGAGGAGAACGTGATGCTGCCGCTGGAACTGGAAGGCAGCAGCGCGGCGCGCAGCCGTGCACGCGAGGCGCTCGACGCGGTGGGCCTGAGCGCGCGGCGGCGCCACTACCCCGCGCAACTTTCCGGTGGCGAGCAGCAGCGCGTGGCGATCGCCCGCGCCTTCGTGCACGGTCCGCGCGTGCTGTTCGCCGACGAACCCACCGGCAACCTCGACCAGCGCACCGGCCACCACATCAGCGACCTGCTGTTCGCTCTCAATCGCGACCACCACACCACCCTGGTGCTGGTCACCCACGACGCCGACCTGGCCGCACGCTGCGATCGCCGCATCGAGCTGGAAGAAGGGCGCGTGGCATCGACGGACGCGGGCGTACCGGCATGAACCTGCTGCGCCTGTCCCTGCGCAGCCTGCGCCGTGAATGGCACCTGCCGGAACTGCGCACGCTGGCCGCCTCGCTGGTGCTGGCGGTGGTGGCGCTGGGCGTGGTCGCCACGCTGGCGAGCCGGATCGAGCGCGGCATGCTGGCCAGCGCCGCCGAGCTGATCGGCGGTGACATCGGCGTGTCTGCACCGCAAGCCCTGCCCGCCGCCTTTGCCGACGAGGCGCAGCGGGACGGCCTCCAACTGACCCGCACCGCCGGCTTCCCCAGCGTGGCGTTCGCCCATGAGCAGACCCAGTTGCTCGACGTGCAGGCAGTCGACCCGCGCTATCCGCTGCGCGGCAAGCTGGAACTGCGCGACGCCGCCGGCCGCACGCGCGACGGCCACGCCCCGGCCGCGGGCGAGGTCTATCTCGACCATCGCGCCCTGGTGGCGCTGGGCCTCAAGGTCGGCCAGCCGCTGCAGCTGGGCGGCCGCGAGCTGACCATCGCCGCCGAACTGCTGCGCCAGCCCGATGGCGGCGAACTGCTGGCGCTGGCGCCGCGCGCGCTGATGAGCCTGGCCGACGCCGAACAGGCCGGCCTGCTCGGGCGCGGCAGTCGCGCGCGCCATCGGCTGTTGCTGGCCGGCGCGCCGAATGCGGTCCGCACGTGGCGCGACTGGGCCGAGTCGACCGCGCTGCCTTCGGGTGCGCAACTGATCACCCCGGAGCAGACCCAGGAGCGCATGCGCAATGCATTCGACCGCGCCGGTTCCTTCCTGCGGCTGACGGCGCTGCTGTCCGCCCTGCTCGCCGGCATCGCGATCGCCCTTTCCGCCCAGCGCTACGCCCGGCGCAAGACCGCCGAAGTGGCCTTGCTGCGCGCGCTGGGCACCTCGCGCCCGCGCGTGCTGGGCCTGCTGCTGGGCACCCTGGGCGCGCTGGCCGTGCCGGCGGCCGCGCTGGGTATCGCGCTTGCGCTGGGCCTGGCGCAGCTGGCGTGGTTGCTGGCCAGCCAGCTGTTCGGCAACGTGCCCACAAGCTTGCCATGGGCGCCGGCATTCGCTGCCGCGGCGATGGGCATCGCGGTGCTGGTCGGCTTCGCACTGCCGCCACTGGCGCGGCTGGCCGAGGTGCCGCCGGTGGCGGTGTTCCGGCAAAGCCTGTCGCGGCGGGTGCGGCGCTTCGATGCGTTGTACCTGATCCCCGCGCTGGTGGCGCTGGCCTTGATCTGGGGCCAGAGCGGCTCACTGCAGCTGGCCGGCATCCTTGCCGGAAGCCTGCTCGGCGTCACCGTGCTCGCCGCGCTGCTGGCCGGTGGGCTGCTGTGGCTGGCCCGGCGCATCGCGCCGGGCGCGCACCCGGCGTTGCGGCTGGGGCTGGCGGCGCTGGCACGGCGGCCGGCGCTGAGCGTGATCCAGGCGACCGCGCTCAGCCTGGGGTTGTGCGCGCTGCTGCTGCTTGCCGTGGTGGCACCGGCGTTGCTGCAGGGGTGGCGCCAGGAATTGCCGGCGGACACGCCCAACTGGTTCGCGCTGAACCTGCAGAGCGACCAGCGCGCCGGCTTCTCGCAGTCACTGGCGCGCATCGGCGCCGACCAGCTCAACATGCTGCCGCTGGCGGTGGGCAAGCTCACCGCGATCAATGGCCAGCCCATCGACCGGCTGCAGTTCGCCGACCCGCGGGCCAAGGAATGGACCGACCGCCAGTTGCGGCTGTCGTGGTCCGCCGCGCTGCCGCCGGCGAACGAGGTGGTGGCCGGCCGCTGGCATGGCGCCGCGCCGGATCGGCCCGAGGTATCGATCGACACCATGTGGCGCGACATGTTCGGCCTGAAGGTCGGCGACACCATGCGCTTCGACGTCGGCGAAGGCAGCATCGAGGCAAAAGTCGGCAGCATCCGCAAGGTCGACTGGAGCTCGTTCCGGGTCAACTTCTTCCTGCTGCTCGACCCGGCCCACGCCGGCACGCTGCCGCACACCTGGCTGGCCAGCTTCCACCTGTCGTCCGGGCACGCGGCGGAACTGGCGCAGCTGTCGCGTGAGTACGGCAACCTCAGCCTGGTCGACGTCGACTCGTTGCTCGATCGGGTGCGCGAGATCGTCGACCGCGTGGGCAGTGCGGTGCGCTGGATCCTCGGCTTCAGTCTGCTGGCCGGCGCGCTGGTGCTGGCCGCGGCGCTGGCCGCCAGCGCCGCCGAGCGTCGCCACGAGGCGGCGCTGCTGCGCACGCTGGGCGCGCTGCGCGCGCAATTGCGCCTGGCCGCGGCGTGCGAATTCGCCCTGCTGGGACTCGTCGCCGGCCTGACTGCCGCGCTGGGTGCCGCCGGCGCCGGGTGGTGGCTGGGTCGGGCGGTGTTCCACATCGAGGGCTTCGTGCCGCCGGCATGGCCGCTGGTCGCCAGCGCGGCCGCCGCCGCGGGGGTGGTGATGCTGCTGGGCCTGGCCGGCACGCGCCGGGTCAGTCGTACGCCGCCGATGCGCCTGCTGCGCGAGGACTGAGCGCGCGTGGAACCGGCCGCATCGTCGTCACCCGCCACCGATTGGCGCACGCGATTGCAGCACGAATGGCTGCTGCTGGTGTTCGCCGCGCTGGTGCTGCTGCTGGCCCTGCTCGATCCGCGGCCGGTCGACGACTACCGGCGCTGGCTGCAACTGCCCACGCTGGCCGGACTGGCCGGCTTGCTGATTGCGATCCAGGGCATCCGCGACAGCGGCCTGGTGCAGCACGCAGCTGCGGCCTCACTGGCACGGGCGCACTCGCTGCGCGGCCTGGGCCTGCTGCTGGTGGCCGCCAGCGCCTTGCTTTCGATGGTGCTGACCAACGACGTGAGCCTGTTCCTGATCGTGCCGCTGACCGTGTCCATCGGCGCGATGTCCAACCTGCCGGTGCTGCGCATGGTGGTGCTGGAGGCGCTGGCGGTGAACGCCGGCTCCACGCTCAGCCCGATCGGCAACCCGCAAAACCTGCTGCTGTGGCAGCACTCGCGGCTGTCGTTCTTCGATTTCGCGCTGGCGATGCTGCCGGCGGCAACCGTGATGCTGGCGCTGGTGGCGGCGTTCACCTGGTACTGGCTGCCGCGCGATCGGGTGGCATTGAGCCCCCGGCACATCGACGGCGCGGTGCACTCGGGCCGTCTCGGCGCGTGGTCGATGGTTGCGCTGGTCGGCATGGTGGTGGCGATGGAATACGATCTGGCACCGCTGGGAGCCGTGGCCCTGCTGGTGCTGTTCGGCCTGCTGGCCCGCGCGACCCTGGCACGGGTCGACTGGCTGCTGCTGCTAACCTTTGCCGCGATCTTCCTCGGCCTGGGCCACTTCGCCGAACTGCCGCTGATGCAGCGCGTGCTCGACGGGCTCCACCTCGATCAGCCGCTGGTGCTGTTCGCCAGCGGCATCGTCGCCGCGCAACTGATCAGCAACGTGCCGGCCACCGTGCTCCTGCTCGACCGCGCGCCGGATGCCATCGCGCTGGCGGTGGCGGTCAACGTGGGCGGTTTCGGCGTGGCGATCGGTTCGCTGGCCAACCTGATCGCCCTGCGCCTGGCGCGCCAACCGCACGGCCTGCGGCAACTGCACCGGGTGTCGATTCCGTTCCTGCTGGTGTGTGCGCCGTTGGTGTATGCAGTTTCGCATTACCTGTAGAAGCGCACCCTGTGCGCGATGCTCTTGGTCACGTAACGAAGAGCATCGCGCACAGGGTGCGCTCCTACCGATTCCCGATTCCCGATTCCCGATTCCCGATTCCCGATTCCCGATTCCCTATTCCCTATTCCCTATTCCCGGCCTCAATCATCATGCGGCACGCTGACCTTGCCCTTGACGCCGGAGTGGTCCACGTCGCCGCTGCCCTTGGCGCCGAGCGACAGATCGCCGCCGATGTCGCGTACGGTCAGGTCGCCTGAACCCAGCGTGTCGGCGTGCACGCTGCCGCCGACGTTGCGCAGCGTGACGTCGCCCGAGCCGATGCTGCCGATGCTGGCATCGCCCTTGACGCCATCGACCTTGAAATCACCCGAGCCAACCGATCCCAGCTGCAGGCTGCCGACGTCGCTGGCCTCGACATCGCCCGAACCCACGCTGGTAGCGAACTTGCCTGAAATCTGGCGCACATGCAGATCGCCGGAACCGACCGTGCTGCGCAGCTCCTGCACGCCGCGCACGTCGGCGTCGCCAGAGCCTACGCGCACGGTGACCGGCAGGGTGGCCGGCAGGTTCACGGTGACGTCGAGGCTCATGTAGTTGCTGCCGCCGAACAGGCTGAAACTGAAGCCGCTGCGGTTGCCGCCGATGTCGATCAACAGCTGGTCGCCATCGCGCTGCTGGGTCACGGTGAGCTGGTCCAGCGCGGCCTTGTCCGACGCGCAGGCACGCCCGACCAGGGTCAGGTCCTTGGTGTCGGCACCGCCGATCAGGTGCAGGTCGTGGCTGTTGACATCGATCTGCACGCTGCGGACGCCGGCCAGATCCAGCTGCAGGTTGCGCGGCGCCTCGAACTTGCACGATCCGGCAGCGAACGCGGCGAATGGGGCACACAGCACGGCGGCGATGACAAGGCGGCGCATGGAACTCTCCTCGAATGGTTGACCTGGCTTGGATGCAGCGAACCGCAAAAGGGTTGCAAGCATGACAGGAGTCTGAACGCGCCGGTCAACTCTCCCACGGCCGGCGCGTTGAACATCCCACTACCCACGGAGACCGCCCATGCAACGCAAGACCCTTCTCGCCTCCGCCCTCGTCGCCCTGCTGGCCGGCACGGCCACGTTCGCGATGGCCCAGAACACGCCAGCGCCGACCGCCGCGCCGCACGCGACGATCACCAAGCAGGCGCGCATCCTTCCCGGCGACCGCGACCGCGACCACGGCATGGCCGGCCATCGCATGCACCATCAGCGCAGCGGCGTGATCGGCGACCTGCGCGCGCTGGAACGGTTGTACCAGCAGGCTGGGCGCGGCAAGGAGATGGCGGCGGTCTACAACGACGTGCTGGCCAGGTCGAGGGACCCGCGCGTGCGTGACTACGTCTACCAGCGGCTGGCCCGCCTGCAGGCGCAACCGGCCAACGTCGACCAGGCGATCGCCACGCTGCGCAAGGGGCTGGACGAGAACCTGGCCAACGAGGCGAAGATGCGCGCCGAGCGCGAGAAGATGCGCGCGACGTGGCAGCAGCGCGCCGGCGACACGACAACGCCGGCGAAGTAAGCGCAAGCGAAAGAGTTGAACGACGCGACGGCCACAGCCGCCGCGCCGTTCAGTGCGTGCCCTCGTCCTGCTTGGCGCGCCGCCACAGTTGTTCCTGCTCCTCCAGCGTGCGCCCGGCGAAGGCCGTGCCTTCGGCCGCGGCCAGTTGCTCCATCCGGCGAAAGCGCCGTTCGAACTTGGCATTGGCATGCCGCAACGCCTGCGAGAAATCGACCCCGGCATGGCGTGCGAGGTTCACCATCACGAACAGCACGTCGCCGATCTCGTCCTCAAGCCGCGCCGGGTCGGCGCCGTTGGCGAACTCCACGCGCACCTCCTCCACTTCCTCGGCCAGTTTCTCCAGCACGGGCTGCGGACCGGGCCATTCGAAACCGGTCGCGGCGGCTCGCTGCTGCAGCTTGTGTGCGCGTTTCCACTCCGGCAACCCGGTGGAAATGCCAGCCAGCGCGCTGTCGTCGGCGGTCCGACCCTTTGCCGCACGCTCGGCCGACTTGATCTGCTCCCACGCCTGCATCTGCTCGGCCAGGTCGGCGTAACGGGTGTCGCCGAACACATGCGGGTGGCGGCGCAGCATCTTCGCGCTGATCGCGTGTGCGACGTCGGCGAATTCGAACAGGCCCTGCTCGGCGGCCATCTGCGCGTGGAACACCACCTGCAGCAGCAGGTCGCCGAGCTCGTCGCATAGATCGGTCCAGTCCTGCCGGTCGATCGCATCGGCGACCTCGTACGCTTCCTCGATCGCGTAGGCGGCGATCGAGGAGAAATCCTGCCGCACGTCCCACGGGCAACCGTGCTGCGGATCGCGCAGGCGCGCCATGATGGCTAGCAGGTCGTCGAGGCTGTGTTTGGTCATGGGATGGGATGGGATGGGATGAGAAGTGAGTGGAGAGGAGTGAGGAGTGAGAGAAAGCAGGAGCGTGCGCGGGTGAGACGGGGCGGAGCGTGGCCCTCTCTCACTTCTCACTCCTCTCCACTCACTCCTGGCTTCAATCGCGCAGCCCAGTCGATCGTGCCATCGCCGACGGCGACGAACTCCGGGTTCAGCAGCGATTCGCCGCGGTTGTAGCGGAATGGTCGGCCGGCGAGGTCGAGCACCGCGCCGCCGGCCTGCTCCAGCACGCATTGCGCCGCGGCCGTGTCCCATTCGCTGGTGAGGCCAAGGCGCAGGTAGATGTCCGCCTCGCCGCGCGCGATCAGGCAGAACTTCAGCGAGGAGCCGAGCGGCACATGGTCGTAGTCGTTGCCGATCAATTGTTCGAGCAGCCCACCCTGCGCGCCGCCATGCGAACGGCTGCCGACCACCCGCGGCGGAGAGCCCAGCGGCCGCGTGCGGATGCGCCGCCACGGGCCACCCTCGCGCTCCTGCAGCCACGCACCCTGGCCCTGAGCGGCGGCGTACAGCTCGCCAGTGACCGGTGCCAGCACCACGCCCAGCACGCTGCGATGGTCGTCGATGAGCGCGATGTTGACGGTGAACTCGCCGTTGCGCTTGACGAACTCGCGGGTGCCGTCGAGCGGATCGACCAGCCAGTAGCGCGCCCAGTGCCGGCGTTCGGACCAGGGCAAGGCCTTCGCTTCTTCCGACAGCACGGGCAGCTGTTCCGGCAGCTCTGCCAGGCCGGCCACGATCACCCGCTGCGCGGCGAGATCAGCGGCAGTCAGCGGCGAGTCGTCGCCCTTGATCTGCACGGCGAAATCGCCGTGGTACACCTGCAGGATCGCTTCCGCCGCGACGCGCGCGATCGCGCCGATCTGCCGCGCCAGTCCGGGCGGCATGCTCACGATTTTCGAAAGCGCCCGGCGAGGTATTCGCGGGCCATGAACAACGCGGCGATCGAGCGCCCCTCGGTGACGTCGTCGCGACCGAGCAGGGTGTGCAGCTCGGCCATCTTCCACGGCACCACTTCGAGCTCTTCCGGTTCGTCGCCGACCAGTTTCTCCGGATACAGATCCTGCGCCAGCACCACGTGCGCCATGTGCGTCATGTACGAGGGCGACAGCGACAGGTTGTGCAGGATCTTCAGCTTGCGCGCGCCGTAGCCGATCTCCTCCTTCATCTCGCGCTCGGCGCCCTGCTCGGCGGTTTCGTCCTGGTCGAGCCGGCCCTTGGGCAGGCCCAGCTCGTAGCGGCCGACGCCGCCGCCGTACTCGCGCACCAGCAGCACGGTGTCGTCGTCCAGCATCGGCACGATGATCACCGCGCCCAGACCGCTGCCTTTCAACCGCTCGTAGGTGCGGCGCACGCCGTTGGAGAACTCCAGATCGAGTTGCTCGACCTGCAGGAACCGGCTGTCGGTGACGTCGCGCGTGGCGTGGATGATCGGCAGTTTGCGCATCCGGGGATTCTAACCTTTGCCGTTCAGCGCCGCAGGCGCCGCAAGGCCTGCGCGTGGAGTGCGGGCGTGCCGGCCAGCACGCTGGTGGTCTCCAGCGTCGGCGCTGCGCCGTCGAGATCGGTGAACACGCCGCCGGCCTCGCGCACGATCACCGCCAGCGCGGCGATGTCGAGGATGTTCACGTCCGACTCGATCACCAGGTCCAGGCTGCCGCGCGAGAGCAGGTGGTAGTGGCAGAAATCGCCGTAGCCGCGGATGCGGTTGCCGTCGCGGATCAGCCCGCCCAGGGCCGCCCAGCGGGCATCGCCGGCGAGCGTCCTGACGTTGCCGATCGAGATCGACGCCTGCGCCATGTCCGCGGTGTCCGCCACGCGCACGCGCTCGCCTTCGAACCAGGCGCCGTCGCCAGCGCTGGCCCACATCGTCTCGCCGTAAACCGGCGCGCTGGACACGCCGAGCACCAGCTCGTGGCGATCCATCAACGCGATCTGGGTGGAGAAGAACGGCGTGCGGCGCACGAAGCTCTTGGTGCCGTCGATCGGATCGACCAGCCACAGCAGTCCGTCACGTTCGCCGTCGAAGCCGAACTCCTCGCCATAAATCGAGGCCTGCGGCAGCGCGGCCTGCAGCACGCGGCGGATCGCCTGCTCGGCTTCGCGATCAGCCACCGTCACCGGCGTGGCATCGGCCTTCAACTCCACCTCGACGCCGCGGCGCCAGTAGTGCGTGATGATCTCGGCGGCGGCGGCGGCGGCCTCGCGTGCCGCGGCCAGCGCGACGGCGGAAGTCTGGGGATTCATGGCGGCGTGTCGTCCTGGCGGTTCGATGGAGAGGTGGCGGCCAGACCACCGGCCTGCCGGATGTGCACGCTGCCGTCGGGGGCTGCCGGCCCGAGCCGGGCCAGCCAACGCTGCAGCGCCGGATCACGATGACGGGCGCGCAGCGTGCTGTCCAGGCGCCAGCCCAGCGGGCTCAGCTGCAACTCGCCGCGCACCTGCAGCGGCCCGTCGCCCTGGTCGTGCCATTGCGCGTGGATCACGCCGCCCTGCGCCTGCGCGCTGCCCTGCAGCTCGCCCAGCGCCAGTTCGCCGTCGGCGGTGCGAACGGCGGCGCGGTGCCACTGTCCCTGCGCCTGCAACTGCAGCGGCCAGCCACCTTGCAGCAAGGCGTGGTCGGCGACAACCTGCAGCTCGCCCAGCGGCTTGCCCCAGTCGACCGGAAGCGGAATGTCCGTCGCGGCAAGATCGGCGCGCAACTTCCAGCCTTCGGCCTCGACGCGCCCCTGCGGCGTGCGCCGCACGGTTCCGGAGAAATCCACCTGCGGTCCGTCGAACGCCAACTGCATCTGCAACTGGCCGAGCAGCGCGCGCCGCGACAACTGCCATTGCAGTCGCCCCAGCCGTCGCCCATCGGCACCGAGCACGTCGTCGGCCGTGCCGTCCCACACCGTGCCGTGCACCTGCTGCAGACGCAGGCCATGCATCTGCGGCTCGACCCACGGCATCACCCAGCGCGCCGGCAGGAACCACGCCAGCACCAGCACGGCCGCCACGAGCAGAGCCAGGGCGACGAAAGTTTTTCGCAATCGAATCAAGCGTCCAGTTCCGAATGTGGCGCGCGCCGCTTGAGCATCCCCGGCGCAGCGTCGATCATAGCCGGATGATCATTCCCGCAAACAGCAACGCCGCGCTCGCCGAGCGCGATCTCAGGCATGTCTGGCATCCGTGCACGCAGATGCATGACCACCGCGCAGGCGCCGTGCCGATGGTGCCGATCGTGCGTGGCGAAGGCGCCTGGCTGGTCGACGCCGAGGGCCGGCGCTACCTCGACGGGGTCAGCTCGTGGTGGGTCAACCTGTTCGGCCACGCCAATCCGCGCATCGCCGCCGCCCTGGCCGACCAGGCTCGCACGCTGGAGCAGGTGATCTTCGCCGGCTTCACCCACGAGCCGGCGATCCGGCTGTCCGAAGAACTGGTGCGCATCACGCCGCCCGGGCTGGAGCGCGTGTTCTACGCCGACAACGGCTCGTCCGCCATCGAAGTGGCGCTGAAGATGAGCTTCCACTACTGGCTCAACCGCGGCCACGGCGAGAAGACCCGCTTCGTCGCGCTCAGCGGCAGCTACCACGGCGAAACGCTGGGCGCGCTGTCGATCAGCGACGTGGCGCTGTATCGCAAGACCTACGCGCCGCTGCTGCTGACCCCGCTGCTGGCGCCCTCGCCGGACAGCTATGAAGGCGAACCGGGCGAGACGTCGGCGCAGATCGCGGCACGCCGGCTCGGCGAATTGCGCACGCTGCTGGAGCGCCACGCCCACGAGACCTGTGCGGTGATCGTCGAGCCGCTGGTGCAGTGCGCCGGCGGCATGCGCATGTATCACCCGGACTACCTGGCCGGGTTGCGCGCCTTGTGCGACGAGTTCGCGGTGCACTTCATCGCCGACGAAATCGCGGTGGGTTTCGGCCGCACCGGTACGCTGTTCGCCTGCGAGCAGGCCGCGGTCAGCCCCGACTTCATGTGCCTGTCCAAGGGGCTCACCGCCGGCTTCATGCCGCTGTCGGCGGTGCTCACCACCGACGAGGTCTATGCCGCGTTCTATGCGGAATACCGCGCGGGCAAGGCGTTCCTGCATTCGCACAGCTACACCGGCAATCCGCTGGGCTGCCGGGTGGCGCTGGAGACGCTGGCGATCTTCCGCGAGGAGCCGGTGCTGGACCGCAACCGCCAGCTGGCCGCGCACCTGGCGCGTCGACTGGCGCCGCTGCGCGCGCATCCGCAGGTCGCCGACGTGCGCCAGACCGGCATGATCGCGGCCGTCGAACTGGTCGCCGACAAGGCCAGCCGCCGGCCGTACCCGGCGGACGAGCGCCGCGGCCTGCGCGTCTACCTGCACGGCCTGCAGCACGGCGTGCTGCTGCGCCCGCTCGGCAACGTGGTGTATTTCATGCCGCCGTACGTGGTCACCGAGCAGGAGATCGACCTGCTGGTGGACACCGCTATCCAGGGCATCGAACGCGCGATCGCCGACTAGCCGAACGCCGCCCGCATGCTCCGTTATGCTTGGACTTTTGCGGCCCTGACGCATGCGCACCATCCGACTTCACGCCGACCTGCCGCTTGCCGTGGGCGCCGAGTTCGCGCTGCCGCCCGATGCGGCCGAGCACGCCGCGCGGGTGCTGCGCTTGCCCGCGGGCGCGCCGCTGGTGCTGTTCAACGGCGACGGCAGCGATTACGCGGCCATCATCACCGCGATCGACAAGCGCACGGTGCGGGTGCAGGTCAGCGCCTGCGAACCCGTGCGCAATGAATCGCCCTTGCCGCTGCTGCTCGCCCAGGGCATCGCGCGCGGCGACAAGATGGATCTGATCGTGCAGAAGGCCACCGAGCTGGGCGTGGCTGGCTTCGTGCCGTTGCTGACCGAACGCTCGGAAGTGCGGCTGGACGCGGAACGCGCCGCCAGGCGGCTGGCGCACTGGCAGTCGGTGGCGATCAGCGCCTGCGAACAGAGCGGCCGCGCCCGTGTCCCGCGCGTCGCGCCGATCCAGCCGCTGGCGGCATGGCTGGGCGGGTTGCCGAACGATGGCGCGCTGCGACTGGCCCTGCTGCCGCAAGGCGGGAAGACGATCGGCGCGCTGCGCTTCGGTGCGGCCGGCGGCGTGCTGGTGATCGGTCCGGAGGGCGGGCTCGGCGAAGCCGACACCCGCGCGCTGGCGCAGCACGGCTTCCTCGGCCTGCGCCTGGGGCCGCGCATCCTGCGCACCGAGACGGCAGGCCTGGCGGCGCTCAGCGCCTTGCAGGCCTGCCACGGTGATCTGGCGATCGACGGCGCGTGAGCTGCGCTACAAGGCGTAGTTGACGCCGAGCAGCACGGTGCGTCCCCAGGTGTCGTACTCCAGCGGCCGGGCAACCTCCACGCCGTTCGGCAGGCCGGCGACCTGTTCCGACTCGAACGGCTCGTTGGTCAGGTTGGACACCTGCAGCAGCAGCGACAACCCCTTCAGCCGGCCATCCGGAAACTCGTAGCTGGCCTGCAGATCAGTTTCCTTGTTGGCGCGGATGCGCGTGTAGCCGATCTGGTCGAACAGCGCCACGGCCTCGCCGGTGAAACTGGAGCGGTAGCGCTCGGCCACCCGCAGCGCGAAACCGTGGGCTTCGTAGTAGACCTGCAGGTTGGCGGTCTTGCGCGACAGCCCCGGCAGCGATTTCGGCCCGCCCGGGATCTTCGAGATGGTGCTGTCGGGAATCGTGCTGTTGGTCAGCGCGAAATTGGCCTGGATGCCGAACCCGGCCAGCGCCGGCGACAGCCGCGCCCCGGACAGCGCCCCTTCCAGTTCGACGCCCTGCATGCGGCCGCCGGTGCCGTTCTGCGGCGTGGAGAACGTGCCGATGTTGCTGTCCGGCGTCAGCAGCGGGTTGTTGTTGGTGTAGCCGCTGAAGTCGTAATCGGCCACGGTGCGGGTGTAGATGTAGTTGAGGATGTTCTTGTTGAACACGTCGATGCCGACATAGGTGGCGTCGTCGAAATACTTCTCCCACGCCAGGTCGGTACCGACGGCGATGTACGGGCGCAGCTTCGGGTTGCCGCCGCTGCCCGACCAGCGCACCTGGCCCGCACCCGGACCGTTCTGGACCTGGGAAACCGCGGCGGACGACGCCACCTTTTCGTCATCGATGCGCCCGCGGGTCAGCGTCTTGGCGAAGCCGAAGCGCAGGTACTGCTTGTCGCCCAGCTCGGCCACCAGGTTGAGGCTGGGCAGCACCTTGGTGTACGTGGCGCCGCCGGTGAGCGTGCCGACCTTGTCGTCGCCGGTGGTCTGGAACGCCTGCGAGGATTGCTTGGTACGCACCACCTGCACGCCCGCGTTGCCGCGCAACGGGATGCTGCCCAGCGTGGTGTCCACGTTGAACTTCAGCCAGGCCACCGGCACTTTTTCGCGCACCGTGTAGTTGCGGTCGTAATCGCCCGCGCCGTTGCGCTGGGTGAGGTAGAACTGCCGGTTCAACGCGGCCAGCACGTCGTAACCCACGATCGGGCCGATGCCGCCGTAACCCAGCGAGGTGGAGCCGCGCAGCACCAGCGGATCGATCGGCACGCCGAAATCATGGTTGTAGGTACCGGGCTCGGAGCCGTTGCCGTTGAGGTAGGCGAAGAACACGTCGGCCTGCTTGGTCTTCTCGCGGTCGGACCAGGCAATGCCGGCCTCGACGCTGGAGAAGATCCAGCCCAGCGGATGGGAGATCGCCAGCCGCGCGGATTTCAGGTGGTCCTTCTGCCGGTCGAACTCCTGGCGGCCGTTGTAGCTGTAGTTGTCCGGATCGGTGAACACCAGGCTGGCCGGGTCGCCGGGGTTGAACGAGGTGCGGAAATCGGGGAAGCCGAAACCGCGCGGCGTGGTGAACTGCACGTCGCCGACCGCGCCGTCGGGCAGGCCGGTGAAGGTGTAGGCATCGAGGAGTTTCACCCGCGCCGAGGAATAGGCCGCGTCGCCGCTGACCACCCAGCCGTCGCCGAAGTGGATCTGATTGCTCCAATCCGCCGAGAACAGATAATCGCGCTCGCGGTTGTAGCCGTTCTGCAGGATCGGCGCGACGCCCATCAGCGTGCCGGAGGTGACCAGCGGATAGGGCTGCATCGGCACGGTGCCCACGTTCGCGTAGGACACGTTGTCCCACGGCGTGCTGGACCATTGCAGGCCGTTCTTGTACGAGCGCTTGTCGAAACGGGAGTAGAACAGGTTCAGCGTCGAGTAGTAAGTATCGTTCGGCGCCCACTCCAGCACGCCCATCACGCCGTCGCGCACCTGATCCTGCGACATCGCACGCAACTGCATGCCTTCCTGCGAGATCACGTTGTCGGGCATGCCCGGCGTATGCGGCCCGCCCCAGTTCTGGTCGATGCCGGCGGTGCCGTTGTCCACGCTCCACCACCACGCCTGGTATTGCCGCTGCTGGATCGGCGCATCCTCGCGCGCCGCGCCGAGTGCGATGCCCAGCGTGTGGTCGAAGAACTGGTCGATCCAGGACAGGCTGAAGCGGTGCCCCCAGTCGCTTACGCCGGAGCCGCGGTTGAGCGAGCCGTTGCTGCTGCGCTGGCCGCGCAGATTCGCGGCCAGCTTCATGCCATCGAAGTCCAGCGGCTTGATGGTGTGCATGTCGACGGTGCCGGCCAACCCCTGGCCCAGCAGGCTGGCATCGGGCGTCTTGTAGACCACCACCTGGTTGATCAGCTCGGCCGGGTACTGGTTGAACTCCACGCCGCGGTTCTCGCCGGTCGAGGCCTGCTCGTGGCCGTTCAGCAACGTCGCGGTGAAATCCGGCGACAGGCCGCGGATGGAGATCTGGTTGGCCTGCCCGTCCAGCCCGCGCTGGGTGGCCAGGCCGGACAGGCGCGACAGGCTGTCGGCGATGCTCGGGTCGGGCAGCTTGCCGATGTCCTCGGCGGAGACGACCTCCACGATCTCGTTGGACTGCTGCTTGACCTGCAGCGACTTCTCGATGCTGCCGCGAATGCCGGTGACGACGACGCGCGGCAGGTTCTTCACCGGCGTGCGCGGGTTCGTCGCATCCGCCGGCGGCGGCGCGCTCGATGCGCTGGCCGGCTCGGCACTCTCCTGCGGGGTCGCGGCGCCGGCAGGCAGTGGCGCCAGCGCGAAGGTCAAGGCCGCCAAGAACAGGCCCGCCGGGTGACGGCGGGCCAGACGCAAGGCGGCAGGAAACGACAGGCACGAATTCGGCATGGCAACGGCTCCTCGACAGTGGACCCCACGGGCGAGTCCCCGGCCCGATGGTGCGGGCGATTCGCCGGAGCGAACGTTACTCCAACGGGGTGCACAACGCGTCAATTCGCGCCGTTCGGATGTTGCGGATCGGGATGCACGCGGTCCGCGTCGACGCGAACCCGCGCCGACGCGGTCGGTTCAGTGCAGGGTGTCGGCCGCGCCGGGCGCGCCCGGCGGCATCCCGTCGGTGGCGGCGTCTTCCTGGGCGGTATCGAGCAGGTCGAGCAGGTGCGCTTCGATCCATTCCAGGTCGGGAATCATCGCCACGTCGTCGCGTACCAGCACGTGCGCGCGCACGCCATCCGGCAGCCCCTTGCCGTCGTGGGTGGGGATGATCAGCTCGGCGTTGAGCGTGGTCAGGCGCGGGAAGCCCTGGGTCTGCACCGCGATGAAGGGCAGCCGCGAATCGCCACCCAGCGCCTTGAGCACGGCCACGCGCACCACCAGCTCGCTGTCGCCCTCGGCGGTGCCGGCGAGCCGGGTGAACGACACCAGCGGTACCCGCCAACCGCGCCAGGCGATGCGGCCCAGCAGCCAGTCGGGCGCGCCCTCGATCGGTTCGGGCGTGCTGTGCGTGACCACCTCCGCGATCGTGGCATTGGGCAGCAGCATGCGCGCTTCGCCAACCGGCACCAGCACGCAGCGGATTTCACGCGGCAACGGATCACTCATGGAAACACCTCGATCAGGTGCGCCGCCAGTTCGGACGGCGTACCGGAGAAACTGACCAGTCGCTCGGCGAAGATCCCGCTGACCATGTCGGCGAAATGATCCCCTGACGACGATTCGACCCAGACTTGGCCGCCGCGATCATGGATCGCCTGCGCGCCGGCGATCGCGTCGTTGCCGCTCCCGGCGAAGACGATCGCCACGGCATCGCGACCAAAGCCGTTCGCGGCCATGCTCAGACTGGCGTCAATCGACGGTTCCGCCGATTCGTCCGCAAGCAGCTCCACGCTGCCGTCACGGCGCAGGCGGACCTGCTGGCCGGCGGGCACCATCAGCACTTCGCCCCCGCCTGCCCGACGACCGGCCTCGGCCAGGCGTACCGGCAGCGGACCATGTCCGGCAAGCCGCGCAAGCATCTGTGCCGCGGACTGTCCCCCCAGATGCTGGGTGAGCACGAAGGTCAGGTGGGTGGCGGCGGGCAGCGCGCCCAGGAACTCGCGTACCGAATCGACGCTGTCGACGGCGGCACCGAGCAGCACGACCCGGCTGAGCGCGGAGCCGAGCTCGTCCAGCACCATCTCGTGCTCCGGCACGAAGGCCTGCGGCGCCACCGCCTCCTCCATCGAGACCAGCTCCAGGCTCATGGTCGGATGCAGATCGTCGGCGACCGCCTCCACGTCCGGCGCCAGGAACTCCGCGGCGCTGAGTTTCTGGATGCCGAACGCGGCGGCATCGGGCTTGTCATGCGATTCGACCGGCGTCTCGTCGTCCAGCAGGGCCCAGTTGTCCGGCGCGCGCACCGGCGTCTTGGGTGCAGCGGGCACGGCGGACGCGGCGGCGTCCAGCGCCTCGATGGTCAGATCCGGCGCGTCCAGCGCCGAAAAATCCGGCTCATCGACGGCGGATGACGGTGCGTTGTCGCCCAACGCGACGCTGTCGACATCGAAGTCGGTCGGCGTCACCGCGCCGAAATCGCCGTCGTGCAGCGCCGGCAGATCCTCGCCGCCGGTAAAGCGCAGACCGGGGCCTGCCGCTTCGTCTTCTTCACGCGGCAACTCGCCGGAGGCGAGCAAGGCCTCGAGTTCGGCAGCCAGGTCATCCGATTCGGCGGTGGCTCCTGCGTCCTGCGCCACCTCGATCCCGAAGTCGCCAGCCAGGTCATCCGGTTCCACGGTTGCACCCGCGTCCGTCGCCATCTCGATCTCGAGCTGGGCAGCCAGGTCGTCCGATTCCGCGGTCAGGCCCGCGTCCGCCGCCGCTTCGTTGTCGTCGGCCAGCAGCGTGTCGGCATCCGCCCCGAGGCCGGCATCGAATCCTTCCGCGACCGTTGCCGGCTGCGGCCCATCGATGGACGCATCCTGCGGCAACTCGAATGCCATGGCTGGCGCTGCCGCGTCCTCCGCGACGACATGATCCTTATCCGGTACGGCGACGGTCGCGGCCTCGTCGACGACGTCGCGGCTGGCGGTCTCGACTGCCACCGGCGCACCCGGCGCGACGACGGCGGGCGTGACCTGGATCTCGCGCGCGTCTTCGGGGCGGGGCGGGTCGATGTCGCCCACCGCGAGCACCTTCACCGCCAGGTGGCGCGCCCAGCGCGCACGATCCCAGCCATCCAGCGCGCGGCTGGCCTGGGCATCGTTGAACACCACGCGCGGCCGGTCGCCGTCGATGATGTCGTACAACTGGTCGAGCGCATCGTCGGCGGCGTCGTCCAGGTTGATCACCAGTACGTCCGCGCCCACCTGCTGCAGCAGCTCGCGGTTCAACCCGGCTACGCCGCCCTCGTGGACGATCCGCGCGCCGCGCTCATGCAACGCATCGCGCAACTGCCCACCGAGTTCGCTGTCGTCGAACAGCAGCGCGACCGCAGGTGGCGTATCAGTCATGAATCGGCTCCGCGGCACGTTGCTCCAGCACCTCGGCGATCTGCAGCAGCAGTTCCGCCTCCTGGTACGGCTTGCCGAGGTAGCGATCCACGCCGATGTCGAACGCACGCTGGCGGTGCTTGTCGCCGCTGCGCGAGGTGATCATGATGATCGGCACGTCGCGCAACCGCGGGTCGGCCTTCATCTGGGTGGCCAGCTCGTAGCCGTCCATGCGCGGCATCTCGATGTCCAGCAGCATCAGGTCGGGCACGCGCTCGTGCAGTTTCTCCAGCGCGTCGACACCGTCCTTGGCGGTGCTGACCTCGTACTCGTGGCGCTCCAGCACGCGGCCGGTGACCTTGCGCATGGTGATCGAGTCATCGACCACCATCACCAGCGGACGCACCTGCGCCTCCTCGACGACCGGCGCTTGCACCGCGGTGAGGCCTTCGGCCAGGCGCTGCTCGCGGCGTATCATGCCGTGGCGCACCAGCGGCGCCAGGTCGAGAATGATCAGCACCGAGCCATCGCCCATGATGGTCGCGCCGAGCAGGCCGGGGACGGAACTGATCTGCGGGCCGACCGACTTGACCACGATCTCGCGCGAGCCGAGCACCGCATCGATGCGGATCGCCGCACGCAGGTCGCCGGCGCGGGTGAGCAGCAGCGGCTGCTGTTCGTCCTCGGTGACGAGGCCGGGCGGCAGGCCGAGCAGTTCGGCCAGGTCATGGATGCCGTAGTCCTCGTTGCCGTACTGGAACGAGGGCTCGTCGGTAGCCAGCAACGCGGCCAGGTCCTCCGGATTGACCCGCGCCACACCCTGCACCGAAGTCATCGGGATGGCGAAGGTCGCCTCGCCGATGCGCACCAGGATGGCCTGGGTGACCGCGAGGGTGAACGGCAGGCGCAGCACGAAGGTGGTGCCCTGGCCTTCCTCCGACTCGATCGAGAGCGAACCGCCGAGCTGCTTGATCTCGTTGGCGACCACGTCCATGCCCACGCCGCGACCGGCCAGCTGGGTGACCTGGCTGGCGGTGGAGAAGCCCGGCTGGGTGATCAGCGACAGCAACTGGTTGTCGGTGGGCCGCGTTTCGGGGCGCAGCATGCCGCGATCGATGCCGCGCTTGCGGATCGCCTCGCGATTGAGGCCGCGACCGTCGTCGCTCACCCGCACCACCACCTCGGTCGCCTCGCGCGCCACCTTGATGCGCACCGCACCCTCGACCGGCTTGCCCAGCTTGCGTCGCTCGGCCGGACTTTCGATGCCATGCGCGATGGCGTTGCGCAGCATGTGCTCGAACGGCGCCTTGATGCGGTCGAGCAGGTTGCGGTCCATTTCGCCGTGCGCACCGTCGACGTAGAGCTGCGCCTGCTTGTGCTCCTCCTGCGCGGCCTGGCGCAGGGTGCGGCGCAGGTTGGGCACCATCGTGTCGAACGGCAGCATGCGCGTGCGCAGCAGGCCGTCCTGCAGCTCGGTACTGACGCGCGACTGCTGGATCAGCAGCGTTTCGGCCTGGCGGGTCAGTTCGTCGAGCATGCTCTGGATCGACACCAGGTCGGACACCGACTCGGCCAACGCACGCGAGTACTGCTGCAGCTGCGAGTAGCGGTCGAGCTCCAGCGGATCGAACGCCGCCATGCCCGCCTCGCGATGCTCGCGCTGGAAGCGCGCGATGATCTGCGCCTCGGTCTCGATTTCCAGCATGCGCAGCTGGCTGCGCAGGCGCGCCACGGTCTGTTCCAGCTCGACCAGGTTGAAGCGGTAGCCGGCGACCTGCTGCTCCAGTCGCGAGCGGTAGATCGCCACCTCGCCGGCGTGGTTGACCAGGTTGTCCAGCAGGTCGGCGCGGACGCGGATCTGTTCCTGCGGCGAGCGCGACTCGTGCGCCGCCTCCGGCAGGAGTTCGGGCAGATCATGCGTGTCGTCGTCGTGGGCGACGGGTTGCGGCGCCTCGTCCACCGGCGCGTGTGCGTCGTGCGGGGCAGGCCCGGCATCGCCGACCAGCGTGGTGGCGCCGGCGAGCTGCAGCAGGTGGTCGATCGCCGCCTGCGGATACTCCGGCATGTGGCCCTGCGAGACCCGCTGGACCATCGTGTTGAGCTGGTCGAAGCTCGCTTCGAGCGTGCTGATCAGCGTCGCGGCCTTGTCGGCGTCGTGGACGGGTTTTTCCAGCACCGTTTCGATCGCGTGGGCGAGGTCGCCCACCGTGACCAGCCCGGCGATGCGCGCACCGCCCTTGAGCGTGTGCAGGTCGCGCTGCAGTTCGCCGACACAGGACGTGTCGGCGGGATCGGCATGCCACTTGGCCAGCACGCCATCGGCGCTGTCGAGGATCTCGCGCGCCTCGTCCACGAACACTTCCAGCAGGTCGGCGTCGATGGGGCTGCCGTCGGGCAGCACGAACGCAGACGCCGGTTCCACGGGAGTCGCCGCTGCCTTCTCGGCTGCTGCCTTCTCTGCTGCTGCTTTCTCGGCTGCCGCCTGTTCGGCCGCAGCCTGTTCCGCGGCGGCCTGCGCGGCGACCCGCTGCGCCGCCTGCTCGGCAGCGGCTTGCTCGGCAGCGGCCCGTTCGGCAGCGGCCTGCTCTGCCGCCGCCTGCTCCGCCGCAGCCTGTTCGGCTGCCGCTTGTTCGGCTGCCGCCCGCTCGCGCGCGGCCTGCTCCTGCGTCGCCTGCTCGGCAGCAGCCTGGCGGGCGGCTTCGTCGGCGGCCTGGGCCGCCGTCGTCGCGGTGTCGAGCTCGAAGGCGCGCAGGGCGGCGGTCATCTCGGCCGCCGCATCCGCATGCTCGTCGTGACCGGTTTCGGCATCGACACGCTCCGACGCAGTCGGCTCGGCCAAGGCCGGGGCCGGCTCGCCGGCAGTATCGGCCCCGGCGGCCAACCCGTCCGGGTCATCCTCGCCCGCTTGCGGCTCGAACACCACGTGCGCGACTTGCGACTCGGGGTAGCTGTCGCGCATCTCGGTGATCTGCGCGGTGAGCGCATCGGCATTCGGCAGCGCCGCCGGTGCGTCAAACTGGGTCATCACCCGGTCGACCACGTCAGCCGCCTGGCCCAGCAAGCGCACGCCCGCCACGGGCAGCGGCTGACCGGATGCGCGCAGGCGCTTGAACAGGCCTTCCAGCGGCGACAGCAATTGGGTCAGCAGCGGGATGTCGACCATGGCGATCGCGCCGTGCAGGGTGTGCACGGCCCGCAGCAGCTCCTCGCTGACCGGCAAGGCGCCTTCGCTGCGCTGGATCGCGGCGCGGATGGTCTGCAGGTACTGGGCGACCTCGCTGCGCAGGATCTCCAGCAACACCGGGTCGATCGGCGGCATGGCCGGCATGTCCACCGGCGATTCCGGCTCGACCGGCGCGGGCACGGTCGTAGCCGACGCGCTTGCCACGTCGGCATCGGTGAGGCTGGCGCGCGGCACGTCGGCCGCGTCGACGGTAACACGCGGCACGCGGCGGAGCACCGTGCGAGTGACCGTTTCGGTACCGCGCGGCATGAAGTCTTCCACCCGTGCCGGCTGGCCCGATGCCAGCCGCTCGGCGACCTGCATGATGGCGCTGAGCGGTGCCTGCGGATCGCCTTCGCCCTTGAGCGCCGCCAGCAGTTGCGGCAGCGCGTCGATCGCGTGGCGGGTCACGTCCTGCACGTTCTGGTCCGGTTCGATCGTGTGGTCGAGGACGCGATTGAGCATGTCCTCCACCTTCCACGCGAACTCGCCCAGCACGCCGGCACCGACCAGGCGACCGGAGCCCTTCAAGGTGTGGAACGAACGGCGGATACCGACCAGTGCCGGCGTCTGCGCCGGGTCGGCCAGCCAGTCCTTCTGGGCCACCGCGAGGTTGTCGATTTCCTCCTGCATCTCCTCCAGGAAGATGTCGCGGATGTCGTCGTCGATGCCTTCGGCATCGGCGTTGAAGCGGGTGTTTGCGGCCAGCGGATCGGCGAGGGGCACCTGTTCGGTGACCTGCTCCTCGACCTCGACCCAGTCCTCGCCGGCCTGATCGGCGGTGCCCTCCGGGCTCGCCGGTGCGCCAGTCTCCGTCAGCCGCAGGCCATCGAGGTCATGCGCGGCCTCGGCCGGGGTTTGCGCGTTGCCGATGAACAAGCTGCCGAGGTCGGCGCCCGGCAGCAGGCTGACGCTTTCGGAGAGATCGGGGTGCAGCTCGTCTTCGAGCTGTGCCTCTGCAGCGGTCTCGGCGGCCGCCTGCGGTGCGGTTGGCCCCACCACGGCGCGCTGTGCAGGCACCGGCCAGTAGCCGAGCTGGGCCAGGCTGTGCTCGGCGACGTCGAGAATGTGCTCGAGGCCGCCACGATGCTCGCGCGCCGCCTCCAGGTAGTATTCCAGCGCGGCCAGCGCGTCGGCCAGATGATCCATCTGCGCGCCGCTGGGCACGCGTCGGTCCTGCAGCAATTCGTAGTCGATGAACCGCCCCACGCCCTGGGCCAGTTCGGCCGGGCGCGGCGAGGACAGCATGCGCATGGCGCCGGCCACCTCGTCCATCAACGGCGGCGCGCCGGCCAGGCGATCGTGCTGCCAGCCAGACTCCACGAAGGCGACGATGGCATCCTTCACCTTGCCGGTGTTGCCGATCGCCTCCTGCATGAGGGTGGAGACCACGCCCAGCGCTTCACTGCGCGGCAGCCCCTGCATGGGGTCGACGGCAGCGGCAGGCTCACCCTCGGAGCCCAGGCTCTCGATGTGGTCGTCCAGCGAAGCCTCCACGTACAGCAGCGCGCCGGCGACATCCAGCAGTGTCTCCTCGTCGGCGGGGCGCAGGCGGTTGGCAATTTCATCGAGCACGCGACGCTGCTCGCCGATCACCCGGCGCGGCACGGCCAGCGCCAGCATGCCCAGCGTGTCACCGACCCGTTCGAGCACTTCGCCCTGGGCGGCGAGCTGGGCCGGATCGGCATCTTGCTCGCGCAGGAACAGGTCAAGCGCCTCCTTGACACGCAGCAGGTCGTCCTTCAGCGCGCGCGACACCGAATCGAGCAGCGCGCGGTTGTGCCCGGCCATGGAGCCGCGGGCGTGTTCCAGTTCGCCGGCGTCGGGCAGCAGGCTGTCCAGCGCGTAGGTGCTGCGCAGCAACTCCATGTGCGGGCTGCGCTGCTTGGCCTGCGCCACGATGTAGAGCAGCTTGCAGGCCACCTCGTCGGCATCGCCCGCACGCAGGCTGTTTTCGCCGTGCTCGATCAGCAGCCGGATGTTGCGATCCACCTTGCCGATCAGCTGGCGCACTTCGGTGGCATGCCCCTTGAGCATGCCCTGTTCCAGGCCCTCCAGGACACCGGCGGCGATCCACCACAGGCGCCGGCCGTGCACGTGGTAGCAACGCGCGGTGATGGCCAGCAGGGTCTTGCGCATGGCAACCAGTTGCTGGGCCGCATCCTGGCCGCGGAACCACGCCAGCAACTGCTGCTGGAAACGCAGACGCAGGCCGGCCAGTTCGGCGCGATGCGCGGCGGCATAGGCCTCACTCATCGCCGCCGGAGCCTGCTCGGGCAGGAAGGCGTCGAGGTTCGGGTGGAACATCGACGACTCGGGCAGCGGCTCCAGCCCGCGGGTCGCACGCAAGTCGTTCAGCAGCGGCAGCAGCACCACCGGCACGTCGCGATGGCCGCTGGACAGCCGTTCCAGGTAGTCCGGCAATTGCATCAGGCCACGCATCAGGGCGGCGTAGGCCTCTTCGCGCTGGGGTACCTGATCGTTCAGCAGCGCGCCGACCAGGGCTTCCATCTCTGCGGTGACCGTCGCTGCGCCATACAGCTCGACCATCTTCAGCGTGCCGTGCACCTGATGCAGATGATCCGCGCAGGTGCGCATGAAGTCGCGCTTGCCCGGATTCTCGACGTACGACTCCAGTGCCTCGCGGGCAATCGACAAGGTGTCGTCGAGCTCCGGCTTGACCCACTGCAGCGTGGTGAAATCGATGTGGTCTTGAAGTCTCATGCGCCTCTCTCAGCGGTCACGCGATGCGGGCATTGCGAAACCAGCGAGACTGCCCCCCGTACTGGTACGTGTGTTCATCCGGCTGCTGTCCAGGTCGAGCAACATCATCCCGGCAGCTTGAAGTGGGCCACTGAACGCCGCAGGTCGCTCGCCAGTTGCGCCAGGGTACCGATCGAGTCGGCCGTCTGGCTTGCGCCTTGCGAGGTCTGCGAGGTGATTTCCTGGATCGCGTTCATCGATACGGAGATGTCGGTTGCCGCCGCGGACTGCTCGCGCGCCGCCGCGGAGATGTTCTGAATCAGCGCGGACAGGTCGTGCGAGACGCGCTCGATGTCGCCCAGCGCGCTGCCGGCGTCCTCGGCCAGGCGGGCACCGGCGACCACCTCGGCGGTGGTCTGCTCCATCGAGTTCACCGCCTCGTTGGTATCGGACTGAATCGTCTGCACCAGCGTCTCGATGCGCTTGGTCGCACTGGTGGAGCGTTCGGCCAGCCGCTGCACTTCGTCCGCGACGACCGCGAAACCGCGGCCTGCCTCACCGGCCGAGGCCGCCTGGATGGCCGCATTCAAGGCCAGGATGTTGGTCTGCTCGGCGATGTCGTTGATCAGTTCCACGATCGAGCCGATCTCCTGCGAGGATTCGCCCAGCCGCTTGATGCGCTTGGAGGTCTCCTGGATCTGGTCGCGGATGGAGTCCATGCCGGAGATCGTCTCGCGCACCACTTCGGCACCGCGCGAGGCGATCTTCACCGAGCGCTCGGCCACGTCGGCCGATTCGGCGGAATCCTTGGACACCACGTCCATCGAGCTCACGATCTGGTTGATCGCCGAGGTCGCCGAGGTGATCTGTTGCGCCTGCTGCTCGGCCGCGTTGGCCAGGTGGCGGGCGGTGGTCTGGGTTTCCTGCGCCGAGGAGGACACCTGCTCGGAAGTCTCGTTGATGGTGGTCACCAGCGATCGCAGCTCGTCGATGGCGTAGTTCACCGAGTCGGCGATCGCGCCGGTGATGTCCTCCGACACCGTGGTCTTCACGGTCAGGTCGCCTTCGGCCAGCGAGCCCATCTCGTCCAGCAGGCGCATGATCGCCTCCTGGTTGCGCTGGTTCAGCTCGGTACTCTGGGCGAAACGCTTGCGCTGGTCGGTCACCAGGGCGATGACCAGCAGCAGGGCGAAAGCCACCGCGGCGATCGCGCCGAACAGGCCCCACCACACGTTGGGGAACAGGCGGCGCAGCGGCAGCTTGCCGATCTGGTCGGACAGGTCGTTGGCGCGCAGCAGCACGGTCTGCGAATCCAGTGAGGCCTGGTTGCCGGCGCGTTTCACGTCGGCGATGTTGGCGGCGGCGGCAGACAGCTTGGCCACCGGGTCGGCCAGCTTGGCCCAACTGGCGTCCATCTCGGTGAGGATCTTGCGCGCGTTGGCGTCGGAGATCGGCCGCACGCCGCTGTCGGGGTTGCCCTCGATCAGGCCCTTGAGCACGCTGCCGTACAACTGCGCGTCGCGCGACAGGCCGTCGGCCGCGGACTGGGCGTTGTCGCCGCCCTGCAGCACTTCCTGCACGCGGCGGATGATGCGGTCGGCGGACAGCATCTGGCGCGAGGTACCGAGCATCTGCTCGGAACTGCCGTTGCGCTGCTGCAGGATGTTGACCACCTGCTCCATGCTGGAGTTGAGCAGCGGCATCTGCTGCGAGATCGTCGCTGCGCGCTGGGCCGAGTCGAGCACCACCGCCTTGTTCGAGAGGATCTTGCCGATGTCGCCGTCAAGTTGCGCCCAGGCAGCGCCCAGCGCGGTCACGGCGCGGCCGGCCGGCGACTTGTTGCCGTCGGCATAGGCTTGCATGCCGCTGTCGGGGTCGCCCTTGTCCAGCCGCTTGACCGCCGAGTCGATGGCATTGCGGGTGGACTCGAGTTCCTTGAAGGAGTCCACGTTGCCGTCGGCGGATTCCAGCGCGAACTTCGCCGTCTGCTGCGACAGCACCTGGATCTGCGTGGTCAGCGCGACCGCCTGGCGATCCTCGCCGTTCTTCTGGTTGAGCATGAAGAAGTCGAGTGCCGCGAAACCGATCGCGATCAGCAGCAGGACAATGAGTGCGGTATATCCGCGTTCCCGGCTGACGCCCCCTGTAGTGCTCATGTTCACCTCATCGGTCTAACTGATATGTACCGCTTGTACGTACCGGCCCTTGCCTTGCCGTCCGGGGCGCGCGCGGGCCTTCGGCAATCTCACGCCCCACCCAGCAGCATCCCCCGCCGGAATCAACCTGCCGTCAGGCAGCTGCCTGACGAAAATCCGGTGCACGCACCAGCCGGTTCATGCTGAAAATGGCCAGTTGCTGCTCGCCTACCCGGTTGTCCACGAAACGCGCCAGCCGCGGATCGGCCTCTTCCTGCACCTGCTGCCGTTGTTCCGCGTCCACCGTGCGCTGGCCGAGCACCTCGTCCACCAGCAAGGCCACGCTGCCGCCGCCCTGGCGCACCACCAGCAGCCGGCTGCGATCGGAATGCTGGGTGCGTTCGCCGAACAGGAAGCGGCCGATGTCCACCACCGGCACCAGGTTGCCGCGCACGTTGGCCACGCCCAGCAGCCACGGCTGGGTGCCCGGTACCGGGGTCAGCACCGGCACGGCGAGCAGTTCGTTGATCTCGTCGATGCCGCTGACCAGCAACCTTGAACCGACCCGGAAACCGATGCCGCGCCACAGGCCCGGTGCCTCGAACTTGTCTTGGGTATCGGAGGCATGCGCCAGCGACAGCCGCTCGTAGCGGGCCAGAATCTCGAACGGGGTACGGTTGGCGCTCTGGTTCATGAGCCGCTCGACAGCAGATCGTTGATGCAGGCCAGCAGGTCTTTTTCGTTCACCGGCTTGGTGATGAAGGCGCGCGCGCCCTGGCGCATGCCCCAGACGCGATCGGTTTCCATCGACTTGGTGGTGATCATCACCACCGGCACGTGCTGGGTCTTGGGGTCACGGGTGAGCGTACGAGTGGCCTGGAAGCCGTTCATGCCGGGCATGATGACGTCCATGATGACCAAGTCCGGCTGCTCGGCGCGCACGCGCTCGATGCCCTCCTCGGCCGTGCTCACGGCTGCCACGTGGTGTCCGGCCCGCTCCAGCAGCGTGGTGAACACGCGTACGTCGGTGGGTGAGTCGTCGATGATGAGAATGTTTGCCACAGTTCCCCCTCAGGGTCTGCAGTCAGTGACTTGCCGCCGTACTGACATGTCGATGGATTGCGCCAAGCAGCTCGTCGCGGGTGAACGGCTTGGTCAGGTATTGTTCGGCCCCCACGATGCGCCCGCGGGCCTTGTCGAAGAGTCCGTCCTTGGAGCTGAGCATGATCACGGGCGTGGCGCGGAACTCGGGGTTGTTCTTGATCAGGGCGCAGGTCTGGTAGCCGTCGAGACGGGGCATCATGATGTCGACGAAGATGATCGCCGGCTTCTGATCGGAAATCTTGGCCAGCGCCTCGAACCCGTCGACCGCGGTCAGCACCTCGCAGCCCTCTTTCTTCAGCAGGGTCTCGGCGGTGCGGCGGATGGTCTTGGAGTCATCGATCACCATGACCTTGAGGCCCGCCAAATCGGTAACGCTCACGTTCAAATTCACTCACTCCCCCCTGTGGCTCGCCACGAGCTCAGGACAAGTATCAGGACATGCAACTGTTATGCCCAATGGTACGCATGTGGAAATCCCGGTGATCCGGCTGCTGCAAACCCGCACCGTGGCGGCATCCCCGAAGCTTTAGCTGTTTACTGCCTGCCTGACGAAACTGTCAAGCGATCAATGCGATGCGATGCCCATCGGTTGCACTAGTTGACGCATATTGACACCTCGGGCGGCGCACCCTGCGATCGGCACGACATGAACGACGCGGCTAGTATAGCCGGCAGCCGCTGCGCCCCTGCCGGCGCGAGCGCACAAACCCGGCAACTCGCGGAGCACCCCGGATGACCCTCTCCGTCGGCGTCCTGATGGACCCCATCGGCGCCATCAAAGTAGCCAAGGACACCACCCTGGCGATGCTGCTGGAGGCCGCCCGGCGCGGCCACGCCCTGCACTACTTCGAACAGGGCGACCTCGCCCTGCGCGATGGCGTGCCCTGGGTGCGCAGCGCGCCGCTTGAGGTGCGCGACGACCCGCAAAGCTGGTACACGCTGGGCCAGCCGCGCTGGCACGACCTGCGTGAGCTGGACGTGGTGCTGATGCGCAAGGACCCGCCGGTCGACGCGCAGTTCATCTACGACACCATGGTGCTGGAGGCGGCCCAGCGCGGCGGCGTGCTGGTGGTGAACGATCCGCGCTCGCTGCGTGACTGCAACGAGAAGCTGTTTGCGCTCGAATTCCCGCAGTGCATCGCGCCGACCCTGGTGGCGCGTGACCCGGCCGAACTGCGCCGGTTTGCCGCCGAGCACGGCGAGGTGGTGCTCAAGCCGCTCGACGGCATGGGCGGGCGCGGCATCTTCCGCGTGCGCCACGGCGACAGCAACCTGAACTCGATGCTGGAAACCCTGCTCGGCGGCGACGGCCACGGCGCGCACCGGCAGCTGGCGATCGCGCAGAAGTACCTGCCCGAGATCAGCGCCGGCGACAAGCGCATCCTGGTGGTGGACGGCGAACCGGTGCCGTATGCGCTGGCGCGCATTCCGCAGGGCAGCGATTTCCGCGGCAACCTCGCCGCCGGCGGTCGCGGCGAGGGCGTGCCGCTGTCCGAGCGCGACCGCTGGATCGTGGCGCAGGTGGCGCCGGAACTGCGCCGTCGCGGGCTGTTGTTCACCGGCCTGGACGTGATCGGCGATTACCTGACCGAGATCAACGTCACATCCCCGACCTGCGTGCGTGAACTCGACGCGCAGTTCGGGCTTAACATTGCAGGCCAGCTGTTCGACGTCATCGAGCGGCACGCCAGTGGAACCCGTCCTGCGTGAGTGCCACCGCAACCGTCAACGCCCGGCCCGATCCGATCGGCGCCACCATGCTGTTCTCGCTGCTGCTGCACGGCGTGCTGCTGCTGGGCATCACCTTCCATTTCGCCAAACCCGCTCCGAGCCTGCCCACGCTCGACGTCGCGCTGGTCAACGTGGCCAACCAGGAGGCGCCGGACAAGGCGGATTTCCTGGCCCAGGCCAACAACCGTGGTGGCGGCAAGAGCGACCGCGCCGCACGGCCCTCGCAGTTGTTCTCCGGCGCGCTGCCGCGCCCTGATCCCGGGGTGGCGGCGCAACCGGTGCAGGAATCCACGCCGCTGCCGCATCCGGCCACCCCCACGCGCATGGTCACCACCCGCGGCCGCAGCGATTTCAGCGTGACCAGCGACACCGCGCAGACCGAAGTCGATCCGCAACAGGCCACCCCCACCGCCGCCGAGCTGAAGCGCCAGCAGGCGATCGCCCAGCTCGCCGCCGAACTGCGCCGCAAGAAGGTGGATTACGCCAAGCGGCCGAAGGTGAAATACCTCACCGCCAGCACCCGCGAATACGCCTACGCCGCCTACATGCGCGGCTGGTCGGACCGGGTCGAGCGCGTGGGCAACCTGAACTATCCCGAGGAGGCGCGCCGCCGTGGCCTGCACGGCAACGTGCTGCTCACCGTGGTGCTCAACCTCGACGGCAGCATCAAGAGCATCGAGGTGATCCAGAGTTCCGGCCAGTCGGTGCTCGACGCCGCGGCGGAACGCATCGTGCGCCTGGCTGCGCCGTTTCCGCCGGCGCCGCGGGCCGGCGAGCACATCGACGAACTGAACATCACCCGCACCTGGCAGTTCCAGCCCAACAACGTGCTGGAGACGCGCTAGCAGCGCCGCGATTCGGCTGCGACTACAATGGCGCCATGGCTGCCATGCAACCCGCGACCCTCACCGGTCACTTCCTGATCGCCATGCCGGGGCTGGCCGAGCCGCCGTTCTCGCGCGGCGTCGCGCTGCTGTGCCAGCACGACGAGGACGGCGCGGTCGGCCTGCTGGTGAACCAGTTGTCGGAGTACCGCTTCGGCGACGTGCTGGCGCAGATGAAACTCGAATGTGCCGACGCCGAACTGGCTGACGCGCCGGTGCTGATCGGCGGCCCGGTGCAGCAGGAGCGCGGCTTCGTGCTGCATCGCGAACCAGGCGAGTGGGAATCGAGTTACCGCATCAACGCCGACTGGTCGGTGACCACCTCGCGCGACATCCTGGTGGCGATGGCCGCCGGCGAAGGCCCGCGCCAGGCGATCATGGTGCTCGGCTACGCCGGCTGGGACGCCGGCCAGCTCGAACAGGAGCTGATGGCCAACGCCTGGCTCACCGCCGAAGCCAGCGGCCGGGTCGTCTTCGACACGCCGCTGGAGGAGCGCTGGAGCGCCGCCGCCGGCCTGGTCGGGGTGGACCCGCGCCAGTTGTCCGGCTACGCGGGCCACGCATGAGCTGTGTGCTCGGCTTCGATGTCGGCAGCCGCCTCACCGGCGTGGCCATCGGCAACCGCCTGACCGCCACCGCGCGCGCGCTCGCCGTGGTCGCCGTGCGCGACGATCAACCGGACTGGGATCGGCTCGACGCCCTGCAGCGCGAATGGCAACCCGACACCCTGGTGGTCGGCCTGCCGCTGACCCTCGACGGCGCCGAGCAACCCGCCAGCCGGCGCGCACGCGCCTTCGCCGACAAATTGACCGAGCGCTACCGCCTGCCGGTGGTGCTGGTCGATGAACGCCACAGCTCGCGCGAAGCCGCCGAGCGGTTCGCCGCCGGACGCGCCGCCGGCCTGCGTCGACGCCACGAAGCCGCCACCATCGACGCCGAGGCGGCGGCGGTGATCCTCGAACGCTGGCTGGCCGAGGCCGCACCCGTTTCCCTCGACGACATTCCGCGCTGACGCGCGTTTCATCCACTTTCGCGAAATCCCCATGAGCCCTCGCCTGCGCCACCTGACCACCCTGGAAAACCTGCCGCGCGAGACCATCGAGCGCCTGCTCGATCGCGCCGAGGCGCTGCGCGATGCCTGCGCCCACGGCACCCGCAAGCTCGACGTGCTGGCCGGGCGCACCGTGCTCAACCTGTTCTTCGAACCGTCCACGCGCACGCGCACCTCGTTCGAACTGGCGGCGCGGCGACTCGGCGCGGACGTGGTCAACTTCGACATCGCGCTGTCCTCCACCAGCAAGGGCGAGGAACTGTTCGACACCCTGCACACGCTCGAGGCGATGCACCTGGACGCGATCATCGTGCGCCACAAGCAGTCCGGCACGCCGGACGAACTGGTGCGCCACGCGATGAGCGGCGTGTCGGTGATCAACGCCGGCGACGGCAACCACGCGCACCCCACCCAGGGCCTGCTCGACGCGCTCACCATTCGCCAGCACCGGCCCGATTTCGAGAACCTGACGGTAGTGATCTGCGGTGACATCAGCCACTCGCGGGTGGCCCGCTCGGACATCAATGCCTTCACCGCGCTGGGTGTGAAGGAAATCCGCCTGTGTGCGCCGCCTGAACTGATGCCGGCCACCGACGAAGTCGTCGAGGGCCAGCGCTTCACCGACTTCGACGAGGCCATCGAAGGCGCCGACGCGGTGGTGATGCTGCGCCTGCAGAAAGAACGCATGGCGCGTATCGAACTGCCCGACGAGGCCGCCTATTTCACCCGCTACGGGCTGGACCGCCGCCGCCTGGCGCGCGCGGCCAAGGGTTGCCTGGTGATGCATCCGGGGCCGATCAACCGCGGCATCGAAATCGCCTCGGAAGTGGCCGACGGCGCGCAGTCGCGCATCCTCGAACAGGTCGGCAACGGGGTGTTCGTGCGCATGGCCGTGCTCAACGAGGTGCTCGCGCGCTGAATGCCCGCTGCAGCGCCGGCGCCGCGCCCGCCACGGACGCAACCTTGCGGGCATAATGGCCGCTGCTGCTCACCACGGGGATCAACATGCGCGCGACAACCCGCTATCTCGCGATGGGACTGGCCAGCATCCTGCTGGCCGCCTGTTCGCACAAGGACAAGGATGCACCGCTGGCCTTCGTGCCGGCCGATACGCCGTACGTCGTGGCCAACCTGGACGTGCTCGATGACACCACCCGCAAGGCGCTGCTGGCTCAGGCCGACGCCCAGTTGCCCTCCCAGCTGGCGCAGATGGACGCCGCCGCCGACCGGCTCGCCGAAAAGGATCCCGACGGCGCCCGCCTGCTGCGCGCACTGCGTGCCGAGTTCAACGGCAAGACGGTGGAAGGCTTCGCCCAGTCCGCCGGCTTGGACCTGAAGGGCTACTCGGCCCTCTACGGCCTGGGCCTGGCGCCCGTGCTGCGCTTCCAGCTCGCCGATCCGGCCGCGTTCGACGCGTTCGTGGGTCGCCTGGAGACCGCCTACGGCAAGAAGTTCGAGGCAGCCAGCGAGGACAAGCAGAGCTACCGCCGCTACGTGTCCGCCGAATCGGGCACCGAGGTGATCCTGGCCACGGTGGACAAGCAGGCGGTGGCCGCACTGCTGCCGATCGACGCGCCGAAAACCATGCTGCGCGAAGCGCTGGGGCTGGACCGGCCGCAGAAGAGCCTGCAGGACGATGGTCGCCTGGCCGATCTGGCCAAGGCCAAGGGCTACAAGAACTGGCTGGTCGGCGAACTCGACCTGACCCGCGCGTTGCCGCTGGCGCTCGGCGGCAAGGACGCCCTGGTCAACGCGATGCGCAAGGCCACCGCGGTGGCCGAATCGGCCAAGACCGGCGAGCCGGTGGCCAACCAGTTGCAGATCCCGCCGTCGTGCAGCACCGACGCCGAACGCATCGCCGCACGCGTGCCGATGATCAGCTTCGGCTATACCCGGCTCGATGCCCGCCACCAGGATGGTCGTTTCGACATCGCGCTGGCCGAGGACATCAGCAAGGCGTTCGCCGGGCTCAAGGTCGGGCTGCCCGGACTGGGCCAGGCCGGCACCGCGCCGTTCGACGTGAGCCTCGCCCTGCCGATCGCCGATCTGCGCACGTTCTGGATGGCCCAGGCCGACGCGGTGGCGGCCAAGCCGTTCACCTGCCCGGCGCTGAGCGACCTCAACGAAGGCTTCGCCAAGCTCGGCCCGGCCACGCAGAAGGCCGCGATCCCGCCGTTCGGTGACCTGCTCGGCGTGCGCCTGGCGCTGGATACGCTCACCGACAACCCCACCTCCAGCCTGCCCACCTTCAGCGGTCGGCTGGTGCTGGCCACCAGCAACCCGACCGGCCTGCTGGCGATGGGCCAGATGATGGTTCCCGCGCTGGCGCAGTTGAAAGTGGGCAATGACGGCAACCCCGTCGCGCTGCCGCAGCAGATGGCCGGCATGCTCGGCCAGCCTGGCTGGGTGGCGATGAGCGACAAGGCACTGGCACTGGGCGTCGGCGCAGGCGAGGACGCCAAGCTCGCCGACACCCTGAAGGAAGCCGGCGGCAATGCGGGTCAGATGACCCGGATGCACCTGAGCGGCGCGATGTACCTGTCCTGGGTGGAACTGATGAAGGACAAGGTCGACACACTCACCGCCGCAGCCAACGCGATGGACAACAGTGGCGATGCCTCGGCAGACAAGACCGATGACAGCGCCGCCCAGGCCGCGGAAGCAGCCGCGCGCTCCAAGGCGCAGTTCGAGGCGATGAAGCAGCAGGCGCAGCGTGTGGAGGACATCCACGCCGAGATGCACGTCGACGCCAGTGGCATGGTGATCACCAGCCAGACGACCTTGAAGCCGGCAACGTCGAAGTAGCGGCCGCCGAGGCGAGCCGTTTCAACCAGGCCGGGGCGCCGTGCGCGCCCCGGCTTTTTTCCGCGTCGCGAAAAGCTGATCAGCGGTTGAGCAGGTTGCTGCCGCCGAAGCTCTTGTCGTCGGGATTTTCCTCCAGCTCGACCCCGTCCAGGCCCTGCGACAAGGTGTGCGCGTCGCCGCCCTGGGCCAGCTTGATGCGCAGGCGCACCTCGTTGGAGCTGTCGGCGTAGCGCAGCGCGTCCTCGTAGCTGATCTCGCCGGCGTGGTAGAGCTCGACCAGCGCCTGGTCGAAGGTCTTCATGCCGAGCAGGGTCGATTCCTTCATCAACTCCTTCAGCTTGTGGATCTCGCCCTGGCGGATGTAGTCCTGCGCCAGCGGCGTGCCCAGCAGCACTTCCACTGCGACCCGGCGTGCCTTGCCGTCCGGCGTGGGGATCAGCATCTGCGCCACGATGCCCTTGAGGTTCAGCGACAGGTCCATCAGCAGCTGCTGGCGGCGATCCTCGGGGAAGAAGTGCAGGATGCGATCCATCGCCTGGTTGGCGTTGTTCGCATGCAGGGTGCACAGCACCAAGTGGCCGGTTTCGGCGAACGCGATGGCGTGGTCCATGCCCTCGCGGGTGCGGATTTCGCCGATCATGATCACGTCCGGCGCCTGGCGCAGGGTGTTCTTCAGCGCCGCGTCCCAGCTGTCGGTGTCGATGCCGACCTCGCGCTGGGTGATGATGCAGCCCTCATGCTTGTGCACGTACTCGATCGGATCCTCGATCGTGATGATGTGGCCGGTGGAATTGAGGTTGCGGTAACCGACCATGGCCGCCAGCGAGGTCGATTTGCCCGAGCCGGTGGCGCCGACGAAGATGATGATGCCGCGCTTGGTCATCGCCAGCTGCTTGATCACCGGCGGCAGGTTCAGCTCCTCGGTGGTGGGGATCTTCGACTCGATCCGGCGCAGCACCATGCCCACGCAGTTGCGCTGGTAGAAACACGAGACACGGAAGCGACCCACGCCCTGCGCGGAAATCGCGAACTGGCATTCGTGGGTCTTCTCGAACTCCTCGCGCTGGCCCGGCGTCATCACGTTGAGCACCATGTCGCGCGCCTGCTGCACGCTGAGCGGACTCTGCGTGATCGGCACGATACGGCCCTGCACCTTCATCGACGGCGCCACGCCGGCGGTGATGAACAGGTCCGATGCCTTCTTGTGCACCATCAGTTTCAGGAACGAGGTGAAATCGAAGTCGCTCATGGCTCTTACCCCGGGAATCGGGAATAGGGAATAGGGAATGGAAAAGCCGACACGCGCCGTGATTCGGTTCCGGGGAAGCGGGCGTTCAAACCGGCGCTGCACGCAGCTCGCCGCTTTTCAACGATTCCCGATTCCCTATTCCCGATTCCCGGCTTCACTTGAAACTGTCCTTGTTCTTGGCGTAGCCCTGCGCCTGCTGGCGGGTCACGACGCCGCGCTTGACCAGGTCGAGCAGGCACTGGTCCAGGGTCTGCATGCCGAACTGCTGGCCGGTCTGGATCGAGGAGTACATCTGCGCCACCTTGTCCTCGCGGATCAGGTTGCGGATGGCGGGGATGCCGACCATGATCTCGTGCGCCGCGATGCGGCCGCCGCCGACCTTCTTCAGCAGCGATTGCGAGATCACCGCGCGCAGGCTCTCGGACAGCATCGAGCGCACCATCGGCTTCTCGCCGGCGGGGAACACGTCGATGATGCGGTCGATGGTCTTGGCCGCCGAACTGGTATGCACGGTGGCGAACACCAGGTGGCCGGTTTCCGCGGCGGTCAGCGCCAGGCGGATGGTTTCCAGGTCGCGCAACTCGCCCACCAGGATGAAGTCCGGGTCCTCACGCAGCGCCGAGCGCAGCGCCTCGTTGAAGCCGTGGGTGTCGCGGTGCACCTCGCGCTGGTTCACCAGGCACTTCTGCGAGGTGTGCACGAACTCGATCGGGTCCTCGATCGTGAGCATGTGCCCGTATTCGTTCTTGTTGATGTGGTCGACCATCGCCGCCAGCGTGGTGGACTTGCCCGAGCCGGTCGGTCCGGTCACCAGGATCAGGCCCTGCGGCTGCTCGATCAGCTCCTTGAACACGCGCGGCGCGCCGAGATCCTCCAGCGTCAGCACCTCCGACGGAATGGTGCGGAACACCGCGCCGGCACCACGGTTCTGGGTGAACGCGTTGACGCGGAAGCGCGCCAGGCCGGGGATCTCGAACGAGAAGTCGGTCTCGAGGAACTCCTCGTAGTCGCGCCGCTGCTTGTCCGACATGATGTCGTAGACCAGCGAGTGCACCTGCTTGTGCTCGAGCGCGGGGATGTTGATGCGGCGCACGTCGCCGTCGACGCGGATCATCGGCGGCAACCCGGCGGACAGGTGCAAATCCGAGGCCTTGTTCTTTACCGAGAAGGCAAGCAGTTCGGCAATGTCCATGAAGTCGTTTCCCCTCAACCGATCGTCTGGTGGCATGAATGCGGATGCCGCAGCGGGGTCCGGACCATCGCCGCCAGCCGGGCCCCGGGCGCGCAACCGCTGCCCATGGAACCGCGCGGACCGGCAACCCGAATCCCCCCTGTAGCCGCGTCGATACTACTCGCGCAAGCGGCTGTGCGGCCAGTCTTTCCCGCCTATCATGCCGCAACCGCAACGGGGATTTGCGCATCCCGTCGAAAAACCCGGGATTGCCCTGCCACCAGCCTCGTCGCGACAGCGCCGGCACGTCGTTCGCACGCGGGCGAGCCGGCTTCCGGTAAGGTAGGCGGTTGCAACGATCAAGGAGTCCCGCATGACACGATTAGCCTTCATCGGCGGCGGCAACATGGCGCGCAGCCTGATCGGCGGCCTGCTGAAGACGGGCGTCGCCCCTGCCACGATCAGCGTCGCCGAGCCCCGCGCCGAAGGCCGCCAGGAACTGGGCCGCGACTTCGGCATCGCCTGCTACGCGGAGAACCGGCTGGCGGCGGCGGAGGCCGAGGTGATCGTGCTGGCGGTCAAGCCGCAGGTGCTGCCCTCCATCCACGGCGAACTGCAGGACATCCTGCAGCACCAGCGACCGCTGCTGATCTCGATCGCCGCTGGCGTGCGACTGGACCAGCTCGAACGCTGGTTCGGCGCCGGCCTGCCGATCGTGCGCTGCATGCCCAACACCCCCGCGCTGATCGGCGCGGGCGCGACCGGCCTGTGCGCCAACGCGCGGGTCAGTCCCGCCCAGAAGGCGCAGGCCCAGCACATCCTGGACGCCGCCGGACTCACCCGCTGGATCGATGACGAAGCCCTGATGGACACCGTCACCGCGATCTCCGGTTCGGCACCGGCCTATTTCTTCGCCCTCGTCGAGGCGCTGGAGGAGGCCGCCGTGACCCAGGGCATGGCACGCGGCACCGCGCGTGCACTGGCCGCGCAGACCTGTTTCGGTGCCGGCCGCATGCTGACCGAAAGCGACGAGGATCCGGCCGTGCTGCGCCAGCGGGTGACCTCACCGCACGGCACCACCCAGGCCGCGCTGGAGAGTTTCGCCGCAGACGGGATGTCGCACATCGTGGCCCGCGCCGTCGCCGCCGCCACCCGCCGCGGCGTCGAAATGGCCGCCGAACTGGACGCGCGGCCGTGAGCTACCTGTTCAACGCACTCGCGATGCTGATCAGCCTGGCGTTCGACGCCGTGGTGATCCTGTTCCTGCTGCGGGTGGCAGCCGAGGCCTGCCGCGCCGATTTCAACAACCCGTTGAGCCAGTTCATCTACCGCACCACCAACCCGGTGCTGGCGCCGATCCGCCGCGTGGTGCCGAACCGGCGGCGGATCAACCTCGCCGGCCTGCTGCTGGCATGGCTGGCGATGCTGCTCAAGCGCCTGCTGTTGTTCGCCCTGCTCGGGACGATGCCCAACCTCGTCGGCCTGCTGGTGCTGTCGCTGGCCGAGCTGTTCGATTTCGCCTTGCTGTTCTACATCGTGCTGATCTTCGGCTGGTCGCTGCTGAGCATGTTTTCCGTCGATCGCCGCCAGCCGATGCTGCGGCTGGTGGAGAAGATCGTCGCCCCGCTGCTGCGTCCGCTCGACGGCAAGCTGGTGTTCGGCCAGATCGATTTCGCGCCGATGGCGGTAATCATCGTGCTGTTCCTCGCCCGCATGCTGATCGCCGCACCGCTGCTGGACCTGGGCGCCCGGCTGGCTGTGGGGGCCTGAGACCGCCCTGTCCTGCACGGTGGGCAGTGCCCGCCCTACAGGCTTTCCCGCGTAGGGCGGGCACCGCCCGCCGATTCCCGCACCCCATCCCGGCAGCACCGCCTTGGGCTGGCCCCGGCTCGCACCGTACAATTACCGCTTTACACGACACACACGCGCGCCCGACGCGCGCCAGCGAGCGTCATCCCGATGGAAAAGAGTTTCGAACCGGCCCGGATCGAGTCGACGTGGTACGAGCGCTGGGAAGCCAGCGGCGCGTTCAAGCCGTCGGGCACGGGTGATCCCTACTGCATCCTGCTGCCGCCGCCGAACGTCACCGGCACGCTGCACATGGGCCATGCGTTCCAGCAGACGGTGATGGACATGCTGGTGCGCTACCACCGCATGCGCGGCTTCAACACGTTGTGGCAGGTCGGCACCGACCATGCCGGCATCGCCACCCAGAAGATCGTCGAGAACCAGCTGGCGGCCGAGGAGAAGACCCGACACGACCTGGGCCGCGACGCGTTCGTCGAGCGGGTGTGGCAGTGGAAGGAGGAATCCGGCTCCACCATCACCCACCAGATGCGCCGCATCGGGGCCGCCGCCGACTGGTCGCGCGAGCGCTTCACCATGGACGAGGGCCTCTCCGCCGCGGTGCGCAAGGTGTTCATCGACTGGTATCGCGCCGGCCTGATCTACCGCGGCAACCGTCTGGTGAACTGGGATCCGGTGCTGGGCACCGCGGTGTCGGATCTCGAAGTGAACAACGTCGAACGCGACGGCCACATGTGGTCGATCCGCTACATGACCACCGACGGCGCCGACTCCGTGGTGGTCGCCACCACCCGCCCGGAAACCATGCTGGGCGACGTGGCCGTGGCCGTGCATCCGGAGGACGAGCGCTACGCGCATCTGGTCGGCAAGACGCTGACACTGCCACTGAGCGGCCGCCAGATCCCGGTGATCGCCGACGACTATGTCGACCGCGAGTTCGGCACCGGCTGCGTGAAGATCACGCCCGCGCACGACTTCAACGACTACGCCATTGGCCAGCGCCACAAGCTGGCGCCGATCACCATCTTCACCCTGGACGCGAAGGTCAACGACAACGCACCGGAGAAGTATCGCGGCCACGACCGCTACGACGCGCGCAAGGCCGTACTGGCCGACCTCGAGGCCGCCGGTCTGCTGGTCGAGACCAAGTCGCACAAGCTGCAGGTGCCGGTAAGCCAGCGCTCGGACGCGGTGATCGAGCCGATGCTGACCGACCAGTGGTTTGTCGACCTCACCTCGGACGTCCAGACGGATGGACGTCCCGGTGGCCGCAAGGCGATCACCGAACCCGCGCTGGAAGCCGTGCGCTCGGGCGAGATCAAGTTCGTGCCGGAGAACTGGACGACCACATACACGCAGTGGCTGGACAACATCCAGGACTGGTGCATCAGCCGCCAGTTGTGGTGGGGCCACCGCATCCCGGCGTGGTACGACGAGGCCGGCCACATCTTCGTGGGCGAGGACGAGGCCGACGCACGCGCGCATGCCGCGACCGCGCCGGTCGGCGCATTGCGCCAGGACGACGACGTGCTGGACACCTGGTTCTCCTCCGCGCTGTGGCCGTTTTCCACGCTGGGCTGGCCGGCGGACGGCCCGGTGAAGAACGAGCGCGGTGAAGTCGTCGCGAACTGGGCGCAGGACAAGATCTTCCTGCCCAGCGCCGTGCTGGTCACCGGCTTCGACATCATCTTCTTCTGGGTCGCGCGGATGGTGATGACCACGAAGTACTTCACCGGCAAGATCCCGTTCCGCGAGGTCTACATCAACGCCATCGTGCGCGACGCCGAAGGCCAGAAGATGTCCAAGTCCAAGGGCAACACGCTGGACCCGCTGGACCTGATCGACGGCATCGAGCTGGAACCGCTGGTGGCGAAATCCGTCAAGTCGCTGCTGATCCCGCAAGTGCGCGAGAAGGTGGAGAAGCGCATCCGCAAGGATTACCCGGCCGGCATCCCCGCGATCGGCACCGACGCGCTGCGCTTCACCTTCGCCGCGCTGGCCAGCTACAGCCGCACGATCAACTTCGACATCAAGCGCGCCGAGGGCTACAAGGCGTTTTGCAACAAATTGTGGAATGCGGCGCGGTTTGTGCTTTTGAACGCCGGGAATGGGGAATCGGGAATCGGGAATCGGAAAGATCAAGAGCCGGTGACCGAGGCGGAGCGGTGGATTTTGACCCGGCTGAAACAGACGCTGGCCGAGGTGGAGCAGCACTTCATCTCCTATCGCTTCGATCATCTGGCGCAGGCGTTGTACGAGTTCGTGTGGAACGAGTATTGCGACTGGTTCCTCGAACTGTCCAAGCCCGCGCTCAACGGCGATGACGCCGCAGCCGCCGCTTCCACCCGCCATACCTTGCTGGTGGTGCTGGAAAGCGTGCTGCGTGCGCTGCACCCGGTGATTCCGTTCATCACCGAGGAGATTTACCAGGAGCTCGCGCCACGGCTGAGTCTTGCCGACACCAGCGTGTTTGCGCGCCCCTACCCTTTGGCCGCCGATTTCGCGGCCGACGAGGCGGCCACGGCCGAGATCGAATGGTTCAAGAACGTGCTCTCCGGCATCCGCCGCATCCGTTCGGAAATGAACATTCCACCCGGCAAGACGATCCCGCTGCTGCTCGCCGACGGCGACGCCGGCGATCGTGCGCGCGTGGCCAAGTTTGCCCCGCAGATCGCCTTCCTCGCCCGCACCGAAGCGCCGCAGTGGGTCGAAGCCGGTGCGGACGAACCGGCCGCGGCGGCCGCCGTGGTCGGCTCGCTGCGCGTGCTGATTCCGCTGGCCGGGCTGATCGACCTGGCCGCCGAGAAGGCGCGCCTGGCCAAGGAAATCGGCCGCATCGAGGTCGAGATCAAAAAATGCGAAGGCAAACTCGGCAACGCGAATTTCGTCGCCAACGCACCCGCCGAAGTCGTCGCGCAGGAACGCCAGCGCATCGCGGACTGGAACACCACCCTGGCCGCGCTGCGCGAGCAGGCCGGGAAGCTGTAGGGCGGGCACGGTCCTGCGCCGCTTCGGGCTTTTCGGCGATCGGGTTTTCGCTCATTTCTCGATATGGCCTGCGGCCATATCGAGCGCCATCACGATCGCGTCCTCGCGTCCGTCGCGTGCCGGGTAATAGCGCGGGCGCCTTCCGATCTCGTGGAAGCCCACCGACTCGTACAAGGCTTTCGCGCCCGGGTTGGACGGGCGCACTTCGAGGAAGATTCGTTCGGCCCGGTTCCAGCGCGCCACGTCGAGCAGGCGCATCAGCAGATGCCGACCGAGACCGCGACCGCGATGATCCGGGCCGATGCACAGGTTCAGCAGATGCGCCTCGCCGGCGCCGGTCGAGAGAATGCCGTAGCCGGCCACGTTGCCGTCCACGCACAGCACCCAGCACGAATGCCCTGCGCGCACGCAATCGCCGAAGATGCCGGGCGACCACGGGAACTCGTACGAGGCGTTCTCCAGCGCGCCCACTGCCGCCAGGTCGTCCAGGTACATGCCGCGCACCTGGATCGCCGACCGCGGTACGGCGACCATCGCGTCAGCCCCCCGCGCCGGCCAGGACGCGGCGCACGCTGCGCAGCGCGTTCCACAATCGGCGCTTGGCTGCCGCGTCGGCCAGCACCAGTCCCGGCTCGTCGGCCAGCACGATCAGCGCCTGGCTCATCACCGCCGCCGGCAAGGCGCGGCCGAGTGCATGCGCCTGCGCATCGCCAAACACCAGATAGGTGCGCGCCACCGGCACCGGTGCCGCCAGTTGGCCATCCTGCACGCAGAGCCGCGCAGCGCGCGCCAAGAGAGCACCACCGGCGTGCAGCGCGCGACCGAGCAGATCGAGCTCGCGCGCGCTGGACGACGCCGGCAGGATCACCACGCAGCCCACGCTGCCATCGTCAGCCACCGGTTCGGCCACGACCGGAGCCGCCTGCACCGCGACACGACGAACCCACGGCGTCAGCCCCAGCGCATGCAGGACGCTGGCACGGTGGGCGGCATGCATGGATGCATTCATCCCGCGGGCCGCCGCGCACGGCGCCGGTGCATGATCCGGGCCGCGATGGTCCACACCGGCCCGGACAACAGGTACACGGTGAACCCCGCCAGCAGTACCCGCGCCGGCGCCAGATACAGCAGCGCCAGCAGCAGCACCGCCACCACCATCCAGGCAAACGGCACGCGGCCGCGCTCGCCCATCGGCAGCGACTTGAAACTGAAATAACGGAAGCGGCTGACCATCAGCAGGCCGGTGACCACCACGATCGCCGCGCTGGCGAACGACAACTCGGCGCCGCTCCAGCCCGCCCTCTCCATCGTCCACACGAACGACATGTTCACCGCCGCCGCCGCGGGACTGGCCAGGCCCTGGAAGTAGCGCTTGTCGGCCACGCCCGCCTGGGTGTTGAAGCGCGCCAGCCGCAGCGCCGCGCAGGCGGCGTAGATGAATGCGCAGGCCCAGCCGAGCTTGCCCCACAACGGCCCCATGTCGCGCAGCGCCGACAGCGACCACGTATACATCACCAGCGCCGGCGCGAGGCCGAAACTGACCAGGTCCGACAGCGAGTCGTACTGCACGCCGAACTCGCTCTGCGTGCCGGTCATGCGCGCCACGCGGCCGTCCATGCCGTCGAGCACCGCGGCGAGGAACACTGCAATGGCCGCCTCGATGTAGTGGCCGCCGATGCTGGAAATGATCGCGTAGAACCCGGCGAACATCGCCGCCGTGGTAAACAGGTTCGGCAACAGGTAAATGCCGCGATGCCGGGGCGGTTGAACAGGCATGGATGGACTCATGAAGCGGGATCGTGACGGAGTAGGCGCAGTGTAAACCATTGCCTGCTTGAGTCCGGGGCGGCGGAGTGATAACAAGGAACGACCGAATTTTCCCTTGTCCGGAGACCCCCATGCGCCGTTCGCTGATTGTCGTGGCCCTGCTGCTGGTTGCCCCGTTGTGTGCTGCGCAGGTCTACAAGTGGACCGACGCCAGCGGCACCGTGCATTACTCCGAGGCGCCGCCGGCGCAGGGGGTCAAGTACAGCAAGGTCACCACCACCGGCACGGTGGAACCGCTGGTCAAGCCGGCCGAACGAAGCAACCCGGAAGACGCCGCCAGCGGCAGCAACGAGTCCACCGCCGCGCCAAAGGCGATGGCCGACACGCCGGAGAACCGCAAGTCGCTGTGCGCCTCGCTGCAATCCAACCTGGCGATGCTGCGTGGCAGCGGTCCGGTGGTAATGGAGAAGGACGGCAAGCCGACCGCGCTGGATGCAACCCAGCGCCAGCAGCAACTCACCACCGCCCAGGCCCAGTACAACCAGTACTGCCAGGGCCAGTAAGCCGGCTATCGCGCACTCCGCCGGCGGGGGTGCGCGGCTACAATGGGCGCTTTATTACGCCGGAATCGCCCGCATGCGCCTCAGCCAATTCCACCTGGCCACCGTCAGGGAAGTCCCTGCCGACGCCGAGATCGCCAGCCATCGCCTGATGCTGCGCGCCGGCATGATTCGCCGGCTGGCCTCCGGCCTGTACACCTGGAGCCCGTTGGGCCTGCGCGTGTTGCGCAAGGTCGAGCGCATCGTGCGCGAGGAAATGGACCGCGCCGGGGCGATCGAGTTGCTGATGCCGACCATCCAGCCGCGCGAGCTGTGGGAGGAAACCGGCCGCTGGGCAAAATTCGGGCCGCAACTGCTGAAGATCCGCGACCGCAAGGAGCAGGAATTCTGCTACGCCCCCACCGCTGAGGAAGTGATTACCGATTACGCCCGCAACGAGCTGAAAAGCTACAAGCAGCTGCCGGTCAATTTCTACCAGATCCAGACCAAGTTCCGCGACGAGATCCGCCCGCGTTTCGGCGTGATGCGCGCGC